>Ga0233425_10002981_pt1 | contig 31892 bp, 26 predicted proteins | sample Watercolumn_Towu_2_FD_181712 | JGI IMG/M metagenome (GOLD analysis project Ga0233425, IMG submission 181712) | Freshwater microbial communities from Lake Towuti, South Sulawesi, Indonesia - Watercolumn_Towuti2014_140_MG | ecosystem: Environmental > Aquatic > Freshwater > Lake | place... | reverse complement strand
AAAATCGCTGTCATGGGCTTCTCGTTGGTAAGTTGGTGTCTTGGTAAACAACAACTTTACCCGAAAAGCCCTATTTCATTCGCTTAATTTTGGCGAAGGTATTGCTTATATATATAGCTTTAAACAGGATGAAAGGATACAAGGATTTATTTCATTTTTATCCTTAAATCCTTGTATCCTGTTTGTTATGACTTATCCAGATATAGGAATGTAAGGTGCTCATTAGTTCCAGTATACCCTAAACAAGAAAAGGCGAGAGGCTTGCGGTGACAGTGCCTAATGAGGCCTGCGGTCAAACATTTCAGAATCCGCTGGCAAGAGATTCCAAGTATGCATCAGCCGCTATTTGGTCTATTCTATTCGACGCGCAATAAGAACGTGATCGGGATGTGCAACCGTTTTCGCCAGGCGTATTCAGAATGTTCTTCACCAATGAATTTTCGCGTTTGCCAGTTTTTTGAAGTATAACCTTTGCTGATCATAATCTGATCAACTTTCAATTGATAAGGTGCATAAAACGCATCCAGAGTCTCGGTTCCATAGTCGAAATAAAACCGATGGTCTTTTGGACTTGGCAGGCTTTGATACAGGTAAGAAAAAAACGCATCTGGGATTGGATTGTTCTTTTCCGTAAATATCCCCAACCAGTGTGTGGACATACAAGCTGCTCCGCAGAAAATTTCAGGATACTCACACACGGCATAAATTGAAATCATGCCGCCCATACTGGAACCAGCTATAAAAGTACTCGCCAAATCTGGTAATGTAGCATATCTGCAGTCAATAAAAGGCTTTAATTCCTTAGTGATGAACTTTAGATAATCATCAGACCGAATAGCAATCGGAAATAATGTGGTTCCATCTTCTCGTTTAGCCTCCTTCAGCGATTCGCGATATGCAGCCGGAAGATGTTCAAAAGGTTTTTGGGGAAAATAATCTGAGTGCCTGTTACCGCCCGAATTCCAAATAGCGACAACGATACAATTGCGAATTTTCCCTGTGCTGCTCAATTCTCCCACTGTTTCTGCCACACCCCAAGACTGTCCATTCCATGTGGTGGCACTATCAAACAGCATTTGTCCATCATTCATGTACAAGACGGCATATTTTCCACGAGAGGGATAGCCTTCTGGCAACCATACATCAATATGGCGAGAGGATACATAATCCGACCTGATGTTCTCAAGCCTTTCAATCCTGCCCGTCGAGACTATGGGCAAGGGAGTATTAAGAATGTCTTTTTGAAGCATTTTCATATCTTTTTCGAGACCTCCGAGTTCTCCGAGAACTCGGAGGTCTGCGTTCGAGATCTCGAAAACTGCTTGCCAGGCTTTACTAGGGGATACCCCAAGAGCAAGTCATCGAGATCAGCTTTGTGATCAGGGTTGAAATTGGCCTTAGACTTACACCTCTGTCTGGATCGCGCTGCCACTCTCGTAGCGGCGCAGGCCACGATAGAAGACGAAGATGGCGAGGGCGAGCAGGAGGCCCGCGCCCAGGGTCAGCTCGCCGAGCGTGGCCCAGTCGAAGCGGCGGACGAACTCGGCGGGGATGGCGCCCATCAGCGCGGCGGGGATGATGGTGAAGAGGATGAACTTGGCCGCGCCCTCGAACAGGCTGACCGGATAGAGGGCAAAGCTGAGCATGGCGTTCACCGCCAGGCCGGCAAACCCGGAGGCGTTGCCCAACCAGAAGGTCAGGCTGTGGACAAGAATATTGAAGGCGGTGAAGGCCACACACGCCAGGATAACCCCAAAGAAGAAGCGCGCCAATCCGCTCCAGCTATACAGTCCGGAGGCAAGATAACTGAGGATGCCGTAAGTGAAGTCACCCAACCCGCTGGCGACGCTGCGGCTGGCGATGACATGCAGCAGCACCGGCCGCGGCAGGGAGAGGTAGTAATCCAGCCGGCCGCCGGCAATGATCTCGCTCAGGGTGAAGGTGTTGCCGAAGAGCAGCGAGGTCAGACCGAATGCCCCCGCCGCTACGCCGAAGACCAGGAACATATCACTTAATTGCCAACCACGCAGCTCCTTGAAACGGTCGAAAAAGATGACCCAGAAAACGAAGTAGACCGCGTTGTTGAGCATCATGCCGATGCTCTGCGCCAGGAACGCGGCGCGGTATTCCAGCGCGGAGAGCAGGTTGGTCTTCCAGAGGGAAAGGAGGAATTTGGTTTCGCGAAGCATCCTGTAACCTGTAACTTGTAACCCGTAACCGCCCCTCACCCGCCGTTGATGGCGAGGTGGCGCGCGCCGCGGGCGTAGACCAGCGCCAGGACTCCACCAAAGAGGGCAAGCCAGGTCAATTGCCCGGCGAGCAGCGCGGTGAAGCGTCCCAAGTCAGGGGTCACGAAAAGACGCGCCGGGCCGTATAACATGTAGGAAAAGGGCAGGGATTTGGCAATGGATTGAAGCCATTGTGGTAAGAAATCCAAGGGGATCAACAGCCCGCCTAGGATGAAGATGATCTTCTGGTAAATCCACTCGAAAGGGGCAATCTCTTCAACGACGAAGGCGGCCAACCCGATCAGCGCACTGAAGCAGAAGTGGAGCAGCATCGCGCCGAGGATGGCAATCAGCGCCATTGGCCAGCCGCGCGGATCAGGCGGCGGTCCGACCAGCAGCCAGACAATTACCCCGCCGAAAAGGGCATTCAGTATCCAACGGAAGAAACTCTCACCCAGGCTCGTGCTGAGGTGATAGAGCAGGAAATTGTAGGGCTTGTTGAGCAGGTAAGCGATCGAGCCATCCTTGACGGAGTCAGAAATGAGGCGGGCGAGGCGCGGCCGGCTCAACTCGATGGTCTCGGCCAACATGAAGTACCAGAGCGTGTCTTGTAGCGTCAGGCCTTCAATTATTTCCTTACCCGCAGCGGCATAGGTGATGCGCCACAGTTGGGCGAAAATCCACAGGAAAAGGACGATGGCCAGGCTGCGCCAGAGCAGCTCGGCCGGGTAGGCCAGGCTGTTGATGACTTGAATTTTGAAGATGGCACAGTACTTGCGAAACGCTTTCATGCGGCTAATCATAATTCCATCGACCACTTAACTTGCTCACTGACAATTTATCGTAAATTGCAACTTCGCCGGCTACGCCGGGGGATGAATCCCCCGGCTGAGATTACGAAGCCGTCTGAAGACGGCTCAAGTCAGGTTTTAGCCTGACTGTTGGTAGATGAGGCGGATGACATCCTCCAGCGGTGGGTCGGAGATGGTGATGTCCATGACGCTGCCCTTTTCGCTGACGGCAGCCAGCATCGATTCCACAGGTCTTTGGCGGGCGTCGAAACGCAACTTGACGCCGTACTGTCCGACCTTCAGGATTTCCGCGCCTTCGAGAGTATAATCCTCGGCCACCTGCTCGGCGTAGCGCACACTGACCTCCTTGGATGTCAGGAAATGGCGTTTCAGGTTGGAAACCTTGTCCTGATAAACGATCTGCCCGTGATTGATGATGATGACACGCTTGCACAATGCTTCCAGGTCGCTGGCGTCGTGCGAGGTCAGTAGAACACCGACGTTCTCCTGCCGCGCCATCTCGCGAATAGCGTCGCGGATGTGCTGCTTGGCGACCACGTCCAAGCCGATGGAGGGTTCATCGAGCAGCAGCAGTTGCGGCTTGTGCAACAAAGAGGCGGCTACCTCACACCTCATGCGTTGTCCCAACGAGAGCTTGCGGATGGGGGTTTCGAGCAGGTCGCGGATGCCAAAGGCTTCGGCGAGGTAGGTGATGCGCTGCTTGGTCGCACGGTCGTCCAGCTCGTAGATTTTGCCGAACAGGGTGAAGGTATCGATCGCCGGCAGATGGTACCACAACTGCGGCCTCTGCCCGAAGACCGTACCGATGGCATAAGCCAGCTCGCGGCGCTGCTTCCACGGAACGTAGCCCAGCACCTCGGCCTCACCGCTGGTGGGAAAGAGGATGCCGGTCAGGATCTTGATCGTGGTGGATTTCCCCGCGCCGTTCGGCCCGATGAAGCCGAGCAGCTCACCTGCTTCCATCTCGAACGAGAGGCCGCGCACGGCTTCGATGTTATGGTACTCTGGCTTGAAAACGGCGTGCAGGCTGCCGCTCAACCCGGCGGCTTTGCGCTTGAGGCGGAAGGTTTTGGCGAGGTCGGTAACGCGGATGGCGGGCATGGGAATTGGCCGGTGGACGATGAAAAAAAAGATATTAAATCCCTTACCGCTCGCTCAGCCGGACACCTGCACCCACCGCACACTTGCCCCGGACGCAAGTGCCGGGGGTGCAGTGTTGCCAAATCCGGCGGCGGGGATTTGGCAATCCCCTTCGAGCCGGTTGCGTGATTATTTCCTTAATATTCATAATCCACCGGCTGAGATTGCCAAGTCCGCTGAAGCGGACGAAGAGAAAGAAGCAAGCCAGAAGCCGTCTTCAGACGGCTTCGCAATCTCAGCCAGGGGTTTCAACCCCTGGCTGGCGGATGCGGATGGCTGGACAGTGTTATTACTTCCAAACGAAGTTCAACGTCTCAGTATATGGCAGAGTGATGGTGATGCCGGGAGGAGTTGGCTGTGTTATAGCACTGTTCTTCCAATTGCAGTTGGCGTCCATCAAATTACTTTCGCAGCCTATGGCGACGTAGCTGACATACCACTCGCCGGAGGCGGTGGGCGGCATGAACAGGTAGAAATCGCCATTTGCGTCGGCTACGGCATCGTTGCGTGAGGCGTTGGCTCCCTCGCCCTGGGTGATGGCGAACTGGATGCCGTTGACCGGTACGTTATTGGCAGTTGCCACGTGCCCCTTAACCAATTGCACGCCCTCTGGCTGGATGTAGGGAACCAGGTTCAGCGGCTGACCGGAGACCAGCAACTTGGCAAAGACCCAGCCTTTTTCGCCAGAGGACATCTGGACTTTGATCCAATCCCCGCCGGGAGCCTGTCCCAGCACAAGCAGGGAGGTATCCTTTGGCATCATGAGCAGCGCCGGGAACAGATAACCGGGGTTGGTGCGTAGCATCAGGCTATCCACCATCGCGGTGACGTTGAAAGGCTGATAGGGCGTGGGGCTAAGGGTGGGGGAGGGGAACAGAGTGGAGGTGGATGTGCCGGTGGCGGTAGGCGACAAGGGCGGGATTGTGGGTAATTGTGTGGCTGGCAGCGTGGCTGTCAACGTAGGCAGGCTGATGGGGGTTGCCGGCGGCGCGGCGCGGGTGCAGGCGTTGAGAGCCAGCAGCAACAAGAAGAGGGGAAGCGCCGGTAGTGAAGAGCGAGAGCGTTTGTAGGTGTTCATGGTTCAATTTTATCGCAGATGCAGGCGAGTAAAAAAACCTTAACCTGCAACCGAAACGCCGATCAGCCTGCCCACGCCGTAGGTCAGGATTGCCGCGGCTAAGCCGATCAGCACCTGGCGAAAACCAGAATACCACACATTCCGACCGGTCATCAGCGTGATCGCTGCGCCGACCAAGAACAGCGCCACCGCGCTCACGGCCATGCTGGTGTAGATGGCGGTGTTGCCGGAGAGGAAAGCGAATGGCAAAATAGGGAAGATTGCACCCAGCGCGAAGAGGAGGAAGGAAGTCAGGGCGGCCACGTAAGCCGATCCGCCTAATTCTTCGGGGTCAATACCGAGCTCTTCCCGCGCCAGTGTATCCAGTATGTTGTTGCGGTCGGCGATCATGTGCGCGGCCATTTCGCGGGCGCGCCCCTCGGGTAGCCCCTTGGATTGGTAGATGAGCGACAGTTCCTCCTGCTCCTCTTCCGGCCCGTGCTCGATCTCTTCAGCCTCGATCTTGATCTGGTGCTCATACAACTCGCGCGAGCTTTGCACCGAAAGCCACTCGCCAAGAGCCATCGAGCCGGCTCCAGCCAATAATCCGGCGACGCCAGCGATCAGCACATCGTGACTGGGCAGGTTGGCTCCGGCCACACCCATCACCAGGCTGAGAATGGATACCAGCCCATCGTTCGCGCCAAGAACGGCGGCGCGCAAGGCGTTGCCTCCGCTGGCGCGGTGGCGGCCTTCAATCTGGGCGACTACACCGCCGGAAACACCACCCTTGCCGCCGGTCACCAGTGACAACATACGCGCATGAGATTTTTCGTCCGCTGCCAGGGAACCGACCTCGGCTTCGGGCTGGTTATCGTAAGCGCGACTATCGGCTTTTTCGTTGCTGGTGACGGTAGGGATGATGAAACCTGCGCCAAAACGCTTTGCCAGGAAGCGCATGGTGCGTGCGCGCCAGGATGGTTTGCGTGGTGGAATCTTTGCCCCGGCCTCCTCGATGCGCTTTTCCCAGACTTTGGCGTGTTTCTCCTCGCTAGCAGCCAGACGGCGGTAGACTTCGGCCAGTTGCGTTTGTTTCTCAGCATTGGCCAGGGCGCTGTAGAGCGCCGCGCCGTCAATTTCCTTTTGCCAGTTGGAGAGGTAACGGGAGGTGTCTTGTTTGGTGGTCATAGACGTCGAATTCATTCGGCGGTCAATGCGGTACTTCATCACTTTTTCCATTTATTTATTGCGGCCGGTATAGCTTCACTTGGGGGAAATCGGGCGCGTAAGTGGAGAGCATTTCCTCTTGGGTAGGCGAGGCGCCTTCCGGCCATAAGTAATCCAGGATGCGGGTGTGATTCGGATTGGCATCCGCGCCGCCAATAGCCCACTGCTCGGTTGCCGGCTTCACATCCCGGACGCCATTGATGCCGTAGCCATCGTTCGAGAGGACAACGACGGCATAAGCCCATTGGGTCGGGTCGCCGGAAAGGGCGTTGAGCGGGATCTTGGCGGTGATGCGTTGATTGCCGGGATCGGTGATGATGCTGACCGGTACGGTCTTGGAGATCGTTTCCGGAGCGTCGGCAGTGAAGAAGCCATAATTCCAGCCGGCCAGAGAGAGGGCAACATCCCATCCACCCTCAACGTTGGTATTGCGCCCGTTGCGCATGCTTGTGACCGCGCCGGTCCCGGTGTTGATATAGATATCCACCAACTGAATCGCCAGGCCATTCTGCGCGCCCCATGGATTTTCGACCGGTCCGTTCATTTCGATGCGGAAGACCCAACTGTACTTGTCGTAGCCGACCTGGAAAGACTTCAGGTCGAATACGCCCTTCTTGAATACACCATCGGTCGGGTAGGTGTAGGTGCCAGGGCCCTTGTCGTCACCCGCCGGGTCGTTGACGGTCAGCACCCAAGTGGTGCGACCCATGTCGGGGAGCTGGATGCGGCCCGGGGCGGAAGTGGGCTGGGTCGTTTCGCTATTGGCAAAACGGACCAGGATACTGTCCCCGGTATCCAGCTCTGAGGACATAGCATCCAGGGGCAGGTCGAATTCAGCGATGTCGCTGGAGGCATAGCCCAAGTCCACTCCGCCGACAGTTTCCCAGTTTTTGCCATCGGCGTTCCACTTCTGGAAGACCGCGGGATTCCCGGCGACAGCCTGACGCACCAGGATACGGTGAGTGGCATAAAAGCCGAGGAATTGACCAGTCTCCTCGCTGAGTGGAGACCCAGTGCTAATGCTTGGGATCTTCAGGTAGATCGAGTAGTCTCCGACGGGCGGTTTGTAGAGCGCCAGGAAGAGGTCGGTCTTCGAAAGTCCAAATCCCAGCGTGGATGGAGAGGGGCTGTCGAAGAAGAATTTGCCGCCCAGATCCCATTCGTCCTTCGTGGTCATCTTCCCGTCAACGGCGACCGCTGGCATCAAGCCGTGGATATTGGCGTTGGGCTGGAGTGGGGTTGGCAAGATGATGGGTATGCTCAAGAATGAAGGACGCGTCAATCCCAGGGCATCATAGACCTGGCCGAGTGTCTCGCGGAAGCCAATATCGAAGGCGGCGTCATTGCCGGAATCCTTATCCGTACCGTACCACCAGAACCAGTCGGAGCCTTCGGCAGCCAGCATGGCCTGGTAGGCGGCTTCCACTTTTTCGGCGGGCAAGGCGCCTTTCTTTGCGCCAGTCTGGTAATCGGCCAATAGCGCGCGCACCGCGCCGAGATACTCCCAGGCCTGATTCTCTTCTGGCTCGCCGATCCAGGTCTCGAAAGTGGCGCTGTCCCAGGAACCGGCCCAGAGATCGGGGATGACCTGCGGCTTTTGGGAGTAGATCTGCATGAACTCACTGGGAGTGACCGTCTTGATGGTCGGGTCGTTGCCCAGTTCGGTATAAATACCATTCAGGAAATCCTTGCCATCGTTGTCGTACCATTCCCAGGCGTTCTCGCCATCCAGGATGACGGTGACCACATATGGGCCTCCGGGTTCGTTCTTTACTTTATCCCTAATGGCGCGCAGGCGGGTCATGAAATCGTTGACGGCATCCTTGGAAGACATCTGGCTGTAGTCGAATGAAACCTTGTTGGAGAGGGTCATATCGCGGAAGAAGATTGTCAAAGAGTCAGTACGGCTCTGCGCGCTGTAAGGACGGTAGAGGCTTGTCGCGTTGGCAGGCACACCGTCCGATGCGCGGGTGAAGTCGAGGTTTAAGGAGTGGGCAAGGATGCCCTCGTCCGTGAGCATCCACTGGACGCCGGCGCGGGCAGTCAGGCCGACCATCATCTGCGCCACTGAGCCTTCCCCCGGCCACATGCCGCGCGGCGGTTGCCCAAACTGGCTCTGATAAAGATCAATGCCACGCTTCACCTGTTCGATGGCATCTTCGCCATGGACGAAGCGCTGTGCCGGCAGGGAGATGTCGGACACAGCCACGCGTGCCAAATTGGTGTCGATCAGCAGCGGTAGGATGGGATGGGCATAAGGCGTGAAGGTGACTTCGACCTGACCACTGTCCTGGTACTGCTTGTGCACCGGGATCACCTGGGCTTCGATCTCAGCGTGCTTGTTGAGCACGATCTGCTTGTCGGCTTCGGTAAAGTCGCGGCCCTTTGCCACCAAGCTGGCGAGCGGCTCCTCGGCCAGGAAGCCCGGGTCGGTCCAAGCCAGGTTGAAGAGCACCTGCAGGTCAAGGAAATCCTGGGTCTTCCAAGTCCTGACCGCCGCGGCAATGGAATTGGCATCCGCGCCGGCGCGTTTCAGAGAAAGCTCCTGGTAACGGGGGAATTTGGCCAGGATCCTGCCGTTGATGTCGAAGAAGCGCTGAAGGATGTACGTCTTCTGCGCCTCGGTGAGCTGGCCGGCCGGGACGAGCGTCATTGTCCAGACAATATCCCGCTGGCCGTTGTTGAAGGCTTCGATCTGTTTCAGGAGCGAGGGGGTCAAGTTGAACGTGACATGGATATTCGGATAATTCTTGAGGATGGTCACCATATCCACATAGTCCTTGGTGGCGTGGAAACGCACCCACGGCGCGCTGACCAAACCGGTGGCAGGGTCAACCGCGTAGAAGGGTTGGTGCTGGTGCCAGATGATGTTCAGATACATTTCCGGTTCTGGAATTGGTGTGGGGGACGGGAGTGGAGTGGGGGAAGATGGCAGGCTTGTTGGCGTGGGCTGCGGGCCGCAGGCGCCAAGCAACAAAGCCAGGGCGAGCAGAAGGCTGGACAGGCGGAAAGTGGTCTTCATATTCATCTCCTTGGTTCTACCTGGAGTTCAGGAACTGATGAAAGCTCCGGATTGCGGAGGCAGTTGGACTTCAAGGAAGGCTTTCTGGATCTCTACAGGATGACCGTTCAAAAGGTCAGCGGCCTGCTTGAAGCCGGGATTGGGGAGGAGCAATCCACGAGACTCCTTACTGGTATTTAGAACTACCAGCACCTTCGCTGAAGGATCTGAGCGCAAGTACGCGTATGAACCTCCAGCCGAGTCGAGATGGATGAGCCGGCGGTCGCCGAACTGCAGAACAGAATATTGATGGCGCAGCATATTGAGATGGCGATAGTAATCCTGCAATTCAGTGTCGGCGGTATCCCAGTTTACCGGAAGGCGGCATTCTTCAAAGAAATTCCGGTTGTTCGGATCGGCGGGAATTGCCTGGGTGACGCCGGTTTCGGTGCCATTGTAAACGATCGGCGGGCCGGCCAGGGTGTAGTGGACGAGCGCTGCCAGACGAAGTTTGGACTTATCCTCCCCGGCGACGGACAGGAAGCGGGCTTCATCGTGATTATCGAGAAAGGATGGGCGGATGTGTTCAGGCGGAAAATAGGCTTCATGCGCGGCAAGAAAAGCCTCGAACTCACCCAGGGACATGTTACCGGCGCCGAAGGTCAGCCGCAGGGCGCGGGCGAGGAAGAAGTCCAGCGTTCCATCCATGATACCGGTGTAAGATCTCAGGAATTCGGCGGCATGGATGACCTCACCGAATATCCAGCAGTCAGGTTTGATCTCCAGGCAGGCGCGGCGGAAATCCACCCAGAAATCGTGGGATGGACCATAGGCAAAGTCGAGGCGGTAGCCGTTGAAGCCCTGCAGCAGCCAGTGGCGGGCCACGTCGAGCATGTAGCGGCGCGCCTCGGGGTGGTTCAGGTTGATCTTGGGTAGCTCCCGGACTTTGAAATAGCACTCGTAGTCATCCGGCCAATGTTTCCAGGTATACCAGTCGCGGTAAGGGCTGGAAGCGTATTTCTGGGCATCCTGGAAGGTGAAATGATCCTTCGACCAATGGTTGGCGACGAAATCCAGGATCAGGCGCATGCCGCGTGCATGGGCTTTCTCGATCAGCTCTTTCAGGTCCGCCTCGGAGCCGAGACGCGGTTCCACGCTGTAATAGTCGCTGGCATTGTAGCCGTGGTGGGTGGTGGACTTGAAGAAAGGATTCAGCCAGAGCGTATTGAAACCCAGCGATTGGATGTATTCCAGCTTGTCGATCACCCCGCGCATGGTTCCGCCATAGAAATCGGAAAGCGATTTGGCCTGATTCCAGGGACGACCATCACCTGGATAAAAGCGATCGGGAAAGATCTGGTAAATGGTGGCGGCTTGCGCCCAGGCCGGAGCCGGATCATAGTCCACCCACAGGCTGAAGCCTCTTCCGTCGTCCGCTTCCACCCATTGGCTGGTGTCCAACCGGCGCGCCGCCAGGCGATAACGAAGCAATGTGCCGGCTGGTTGGGCCGGCAGGCTGACCGTCCAGGTGCGAAGGATACCCCAGGAGGGTGTATCCCATTCGATGACAGCCGGTTCGAGATCTACTTTGTGAGATGAGGACCAGGCTGGATCCGTCCTGTCAGTTGTGTAACAGCAGCGGGGCGAATCGTATGGAATAGGACCACCAGTCGTCAGGAAGAGCTGGAGCGGCTTGCCTGGGACTGGATCCAGTGGGAGACGCCGATAGAGGTGATGGACTCCTTCCTTGTTCTGAAGGTCCATCTTCAGGCGTTCTTCGGGTTCGAGCAGGGTGCCGAAAATAGAGTCCATTTTTTATGGGGCAAAGTGCAGGATCGTGTAGCTCTGGGGAGGAAGTGTGGGATAGGGCCGGTAATCCTCCAATCCGCCAGCCGCGTTCATCTGTGGTTTGGCAGGATTCTGCAGTCCCATCACCGAACTGATCTTGAAGTTGGCAGGAATGGGCCATGAATCTGTCTTGATCCCATACGAGTCCGCCTTGACCTTTCTGCTATCGTCAACATTCAGCAGAATGAGAAAAGCATCCTTTTCGTCATAACGGAGGATGGCATAGACGAGCGGAGAGCCTGAGTTGAGGACAATCGTCTGGCCGGTACGCAGGGCGGGATATTGATTGCGCAGGTGGATCAGGCGGCGGTACAGGCTGAGCAGGGAATTGGGATCGGCGCTCTCTACGGCAACATTGGCGGTGCGATAGTCGTTGGCAACCGGCTCCCAAGGAGTACCGCTGGTGAAGCCGGCAGTGGGACCATTCCCGGTCCATTGCATCGGGCGGCGAAGATTCTCATCCGGTTTAGCGCCGGTCATGCCGATCTCTTCGCCATAATAGATATAGGGAACACCCGGCGAGGTGAGCATCATCACGGCGGCCAGCTTGGCTTTCTTTACGTCACCACGCAGGACGGTCATCGTTCGAGGTTGGTCATGGTTGGTGAGAAAGACCCCATATTGTCCCGCAGGATAATTCGCCAGCACGGTCTTGAGCTGGTCGCTGGCTGAAGTGGCGAGCGGTCCCGCGGCGGAACGCAGGAAGGCAGAAGCCAGGTCGAACTCGAAGACGTTGTCCACTTCGTGGTTGCTCACATAGGCGGAGGCTACATCGGTTCTCATCCAGGCTTCGCCGACGGTGTAGATGGATGGGTCGATAGATTTGTTGTATTGGTAAAAAGCCTGGAGCCAGGCATGCGTCCCCTTACTGTTGGCTAGGACGCCGTTATCCTCAAGAAAATACGGTATGGCATCCAAGCGGAAGCCGTCCACATTCATGCTGTTCAGCCAGAAAGAGACGAAATTGTCAACTTCTTTTGTAACCACAGGGTTCGCCAGGTTCAGATCGGGCATGCCCGACCAAAAAACTGCATAGTAATATCCATCCTTGCCAGCGTACCAAACCTGTTCTCCCCAGGGGCCGGTATAGCTGGGCTTGGTTTTGCTCCAGATGTACCAGTCGCGGTATTTCGGGTCGCCCCGATCGGATAACCTGAACCAGGAATTGTCCAGCCCGGTATGGTTCAGCACCAGGTCAATGATGATACGAATGCCGCGCTTATGGGCTTCATCCACGAGGCGAAGGAAATCCAGCTTCGAACCGTACTGAGGATTTACGGTGTAATAGTTATTTACATCATAGCCATGGTAACTGCCCGATGCCATGATGGGCATCAGCCAAAGGGCGGTGACACCCAAATCGGTGGTGGTGTTCGGGTTGCCGTCGTTCAGGTAATCGAGCTTCTCGGTGATGCCGTTGAAATCGCCGATGCCATCCCCGCTGGAATCCTTGAAGCTGCGCACGAAAATCTCATAGAAGACAGCGTCGTTCCACCAGCCGGGTTGCAAGTTCGTGACGCTTCCAACAGCACCCGGGGTTAATGTCGGAGGAATGGTAGGTATAGCCGTCGCGGTTGCAGTCGGGGGCAGCGGGGTTTCTGTCGGCGTCGGAGGAGTTGTCGAAGTTGGGGTGATCGTTGGAATGGCTGTCGAGATGGCCGTCGGCTGCGGGCTGCACGCCACAGTGACAATAAGGAACAGGAAAAATTGAAGCAATATCCGGAGGGGTTTCATAATAACCTTCCTCTGCCAAGGATCATCCATGGATCACTTGGATACCAGCACGAGCGCTGACTGGGCAGGCAATACGAGAGCGAGTCTCCCATCTTGAACGTGAATCTCGCTTCGCTTGGCAGGCCAAGCCGGGCGATAATCCTGCGCGGACAGCCTTTCGCTGTCCAGGGCCAGGGATGCTTTTCCTCCGCCGGCGTTGAAGGCGACAATGGCTTCCTTGCCATCCAGTCTGCGACGGTAAACGACCGTATCACCGCTTGCCTGGAGAAAGGCGAAGTCCCCTGTCTGGAGAGCGGGGGTGACATGGCGCAGGGAGATGACCTGCTTGTAAAAGGCGTGCATAGGATGCTCACCTTGCTCCGCTCGCTCCCAGGGGAAGGCTTCGCGGCAGTGGGGATCGCCTCCAGCCGAAAGCCCGACCTCATCGCCATAATACACACATGGCGCTCCGGGAAGAGTCATTTGAGCCAGGATGGCCAGCTTGAAAGCGGCCTCGTTGTTCTTGAGCAGCCACAGGCCGCGCGGCATGTCATGGCTGTCGAGCATGTTCATCTGGGCATAGTTAATTTCCCATGCGTAGCGGTTGAACAGGGTCTCGATATCCTGCCTGAATCCCGCCCCATCGATTGGATGCAGGTTCACATCCGGGTGATGCCAGGAGGTGTTCAGGTTGTAGCGTCCAAAGAAGTTGTAAATCGGAGCTGTAACCTGGTAGTTCATCACCGCGTCGAACATGTCGCCTTGCAGCCAGTGAGCAGCTTCATGCCAGATCTCAGCAACGATATAAGCTTCCGGGTTCACGCTCTTGGCTGCCTGCCGGAACTCGCGCCAGAAGTTATCGTCGCGGATCTCCTCGGCCACGTCCAAGCGCCAACCGTCAATCCCAAATTGCAGCCAGTAGCGGGTGACATTGAGCAGGTAATCACGAACGCCGGGATTATAGACATTCAATTTCGGCAGCGACACGACATTCCACCAGCAGGCGTAATTCGGATTCTGATCGCGGCTGGTAGGGTAGGGATGGAGAGGAAAACCCTTGATCGTGAACCAATCCAGGTAGGGGGAGTTGCCGTCGTTTTCCAGGATGTGATGGAAAGCCCAGAAGCCTCGTCCGCAATGGTTGGGGACAAGATCAAGCACGATCTTGATGCCGCGCCGGTGGGCTTCGTCAAGGAGCAAGCGCAGGGCGTCATTGCCTCCGAGCAGTGGATCCACCTGCATGTAATCATAAGCGTTGTAGCGGTGATTGGAGGCAGCCGAGAAAATGGGATTCAGGTAAATGGCGTTGATCCCCAAGTCCTTGAGATAATCGAGCTTTTCGGCAACTCCATACAGGTCGCCTCCCTGGTAGCCTTGTTCTGTGGGCGGCGATCCCCATGGTTTGAGCTGGATGCCGCGCACATGCTGCATTTTCGCGCCACGGCGGAAGCGGTCGGGGAAGATCTGGTAGAAAACGGCATGCTTGACCCAGTCGGGGGTTTGTACGTTCACAAAAAACTCCTTATCAGCAGTATATTCGCTCATCCATCAAGATAGCCCTGTTGCGGGAACAGGGCTATCCCTATGAAAGCCATTCAAGCAGGCGTAATCGGGCCGGATGATTGCATGATCCTTCGCGTAGCCAGTGTAGGTCGGATTGGCAATCCGACCTACACGGCGTAATCGGACCGGATGTTTGCTTGATCCTTTCCGAGTGTGTCATCCTTTCACAGCGCCGGTAGTTAAACCGCCCGCGATCTGGTCCTGAAGGGAGAGGTAGATGATCATGATCGGCAGGGCGCCGATCAGCGCGCCGAAGGCGAACACCCCCCACTTTTGATCGAACTGGCCGGAAGTGAAGATCTGCAAGCCAACCATCAGGGTATATTGGGAAACATCCGTCAGCAGGACGCGCGCGAGCAGGAAATCGCCATAGGTGCCGATGAAACCCAGGAGACCGATGACGACGAGGATGGGACGCAGCAGGGGCAGGAGCAAGTTCCAGAAGATCTGGAAGTTGGATGCGCCATCAATCATGCCTGACTCATCAATAGCGCGCGGAATGGTATCCAGGAAGCCTTTCATCAGCCAGATATTCATGCCCATCGAGCCGCCCAGGTAGACCATGATCAAGCCGGCGTGTGTGTTCAGGCCAAGGGCGGGGATGATCTTCCCGAACTGGAAGACGATCACATAAAGGGCCACCAGGGAGAGCAGGTTCGGAAAGACCTGGATCAATAGGATGGATTTGAGCAGGGTCACACGACCCTTGAAGCGCAGCCTTGAAAAGGAGTAAGCGGCCAGGGTGGTGAGCGAGAGATTCAAGATCGTGGTGATGCCCGAGACCTTGACCGAATTCCATAGCCAACGCCAGTAGCTTAACTCGCCAAAACGGAACTGAGGATCCTGGTTCATGAGCCTCTGGTAGTTCTGGATGCCGGGTTGGATCGGGATGAGACTGGCCTTGGCGAGGGAGTTCGTATTATCGAAGGCCGAGGAGATCATCCAGAGCACCGGGAAGATCGCAAAGAGGATCAAGATGACCGCGATGATCAGGCGCACTGCGATACTGAAACGCCTCTGGAAGGTTACTGAACCGGTCGTGCTTTTGAAGGATCGCGCTAGATTAGACATTTTCGCTAACCTCCTCCCACATGTTGGTGAAGCGGTATTGGAGAAGCGTAACAGCTCCTACAAAAATGAAAAGGATGAGCGAGATGGCTGAGGCAAAGCCATACTGCACGCCGCGCCCGCCGCTGGCAAAAGCCAGGTTATAGACATAACTCAACAGGATATCGGTGTAGCCTGCCTGCGTCGCAGCTCCAGGAATGGTGGGGCCGCCTCCGATGAACAGGTAGATCAACCCGAAGTTGTTGAAGTTGAAAATGAAGGATGCGATCAGCAACGGCCCGACGGCGACCAGCAGGAGCGGCAGGGTGATGTTGGTGAAGCGCTTCCAGGGGCTGGCCCCATCCACCGTGGCAGCCTCGTACAGGTCCGTAGGGATGGACTGCAAGGCTCCGCTGGTGATCAGCATCATGTAAGGAAAGCCAAGCCACAAGTTGACGATCAAAATGGCCGCTCGCGCCCAACCTCCAACGGTCGTCCAGGGAGGCGCCCAATCAAAAAGAGAGTTCAGGATATTATTGATCACCCCGAACTGAGGGCTGAACATGCCACGCCAGGTCAGGATGGTGATTACGCTGGGAAGGGTGTAGGGGATGAGTAACAAGGTGCGGATGACTTTCTTGAGCGGGAAATCCTTGTCGTTGTACATGATTGCGATCGCCAGACCCAGCGAGAAGGTTGACAGAACACTGATGAGCGGGAAGATAAAATTCCAGATGAAGATCGTCACCAACGGACCGCGCACGGCTGGGCTGGTCAGGAAACGTGTGAAGTTCGCAAAACCGATGACGGCGCGGTATCCCGGTCTGATCGTCTTGCCATCCTTGGTGGTATAGGTGCCATCCACATCGTTATAAAGATCGCCATTGGATTGGTCGGTAAAGGTATTTGCCTGGGCATCGTAGATGAAACGCTGCTCGAGCGCTGCGGCTGTGCGCGGGCCGGTGATCTGTACTGAACCGACAGCCCCTTCCACACCAAAAACGATGTTGGGCAGGTTTGTATCCGCGGCAGCCAACAGGGTGTTTAGCCGGGTATAGCCCTCGATCGTTTTTGGAATGCCTTTCGAATCTGCCTCACCGATGCCCGGATCGCCGGGCTTGGCGGGATTAATGGACTCGCCTGGCTTGCCCAAGAAGGTGTTCCCCTCCGAGTCTACCAACCAAAGGGCGTAATTCCCTTCGGGAGATTTATAAGCGGTCCAGGAGTAGGAAGCGGCGCCTTCGGGCAGGTAGGTGATCTTCTCAATGAGCGGAAGCGCCTGCGCCTTGGTGAGCAGGTGTCCATCCCCGTAGTTCGTAAAGGCTACGTAGAGGGTCAGGAAAATCGGATAGATGACGAACATGATCATAAAAGCCAGCCCAATGGCAAGCCAGCGATATGGGTATGCCTTTGGCCAGAGGAAGATCACATTCATCAGCACCACAACAATTCCGGCCACTACGGTGAGTTGGGTGAATCCCAGGACAATCGTCTGGTAAAGAAACCAGATAGCGCCGGCGTCGAAGAGGAGTACCAGGATCACGTTAATGATCTGGGAGAAAAAAGATCCTCGGGTTGGCTGGCGCTGCTTTACTTTTTCAACGATATCGCTCATCGAGACCTCCTGGAAAAATTGGATGAAATGAATTATTCCATGAGCAATAAAACGGGTATCGACAACAAATTAGCGCAGGGAGGCCGGAACTTCCGGCCTCCCTGATTTGGTATTGCTTTTGGTTACTTGGTGGTGATGGTCAGCATGTGGGTGGATTCGTCGAAAGTGAACTCAACCGTTCCATCCGCAGCCATGGTGAACTTGTAGTTCGGGCCATCCTTATTGCCGTCGCTACCATAGTTGGTCGTCCAGGTGCCATCCATGGCAACCTTGCACTCATAGTCGCCAGCCTTCAGGTTGAACGGACCAGAGTGCCATAGTCCATCGGAGCCCTTGGTCATCTGGGTGACTTTGCAGGCAGGATCCCAGTCGTTATCGCAGCCGGCTACCTTCTGATAGGAGCCGGGCACGTTGACCATGCCGGTCAGCGGGTTGGCGATGACGGCGCGGGTCTTGTCGGCGGAGTCCTTCATCGACTCGGCGGCGGGCTTGGTTCCAGCCACGGCCAGGTTGATGCCATTGACCCAGTTGGCCCACACGGCGCCCATGGCCGGGATGGCGGGCATCATGGTGGCGTTGACGCCAGCCTTGCCCATGGCCAGCAGGTCAGGATCAGTCGTGGCGTTCAGGACCGGCAGGTAAGCAGACGGGCGCTGGCCAACGTCCTGCAGTTGCTGCATGACGGAATCAGTAGCGATGTAATCCAGCAGGAAGGTCTGGGCGAGCAGGATGTTCTCGCTCTGGGCGTTGATGTAGATACCCTGGGTGCCAGCGAGGGGCGCGCCCGCTCCGGCAGGGCCGGTCGGGAAGAAGTCAGCGACCTTGTAATGGACACCCGATTGGCGAATGCGGTTCAGAGCCCAAGGGCCAGCCATAATGAAGGCGGCCTGACCGGTCTCGAACAGGGCGTGGTTGTTAGCCCAGTCAGCATCCAATGGAACATCGCCCTTGGCGGCCAAGTCGGCCAGCCACTGGACGCCGGCGACCATGCCGGGGCTGTCAAGGCCGACATCCTGGTCGTTCCAACTACCGTCGGCGTTCTTGCCAAAGACATACCCACCAAAGGCGGTCCACAGCGGGTACATGTTGTAGTCAAGGCCACCTGGGGTAGCCATGACGTGCTTGACCTTGCCGTCAGCCATCAGTTGCTCGCCGACCGTGACAACCTCATCCCAAGTGGCGGGAGGGGTCGGGACGAGGTCGGTGTTGTAGAAGAAACCGAGGTTTTCGGTGGCATAGGGCATGCAGTAAAGCACGCCGCCAAAGGTGCAAGCGCCGAGGGCAACCGGAGCGAACTGGGCGGTCTTGTCGCCGAGGTCTACCGGGGCGAGCAGGCCATTGGCGACCATCGTGCCGGCCTGGTCATGCGGAACGCCGAAGAGGATATCGGGACCTTCACCAACAGGAGCGGCGGTTTGGAAATCATCCCGCAGGGAGGATTTCAGCTCGACGACCAGTTCAACGTTGTAGTCAGCAAGAACCTGAGCCGCCAAACCCTCGACGATCGGGGCGCGCGTGTCGTCCGCCCAAATGACCAATTGAACAGACGGCGGAGGCGGGGCGGTGGGGGCTTCGGTCGGAGCCTGGGTGGGAGCCTGGGTGGGCGCCTGGGTGGGTGCAGCGGTCGGAGCCGGGGTCGGTGTCGGTTTTGGCGCGCAGGCGGAGAGCGCGAAGCTGGCAATCAGCACGATGCTGATCACGAACATGAGTTTTTTCATTTCTCTTTCTCCTTCAAAGTTTTGAATGATTGGGAAGCACTTGCATTTTATACAAGGCCTCATTGGGTTGGGTAGTGCAATGCGTTACTGGGCAACCAAGCTCTTCGAGCGAGCCGTTTTGGTAGTCCTCACCTCCTTTCGGTCAGCAACTTGGTGCAACGAAATGGTCAGTGCCTGGATAACTGCGCCCATAGCTGAGGAGCGCTTTCCTAGCATCGCTGTGGTGATACGGACGGCGCGAACGGATGCGGGCATGCTGCGTGATTCAACCGCCTGGCGCACCGGCTCTAAAAGCAAATCTCCGGTGCGGGCAACGCCGCCTCCAACCACAATCATACTCGGATTGAACAAATTAATCAAACCTGCAATGGCGATTCCGATGTGGGTGCCAGCTTTCGCCAGGATTTGCTGCGCAAGCAGGTCGCCGCGGCTGGCGGCAGCCGCCACATCGCGCACACTGAGACTTTCCACCGGCTGGATAACAGCCATGCGCGTCCGCTTTCCCTGGCGGACCGCCTCCTGTGCCTGAAGAGCGATGGCCTGCCCGCCGGCGATGGCTTCGAGGCAGCCATGATTTCCACAGGTGCAAAGAGGGCCATTTTCATCGATGGTTAGGTGGCCGATCTCGCCAGCGGAACCGGTTACCCCGCGGTAGATCTGTCCATTGAGCAGCAATCCGGCGCCAATCCCAGTTCCAACCTTGATGTAAGCCAGATTGGCCTCGCCGCGGCCAGACCCGGCAGCCCATTCGCCTAAAGCACCCAGGTCAGCATCATTATTCAATGAAACCGGCACACCCCAGAGCTTTTCCACTGTTTCGCGGATCGGGAAGCGGTCCCAGCCAGGCATGATCGGCGGGGCCAAGACCATCCCCGCCTCCGCGACAACCGGACCAGGGACGCCCATGCCAATCGCTAGAATATCTTTCAATGCCAGACCAGCGCGAGTAAGCAGCTCTCGCACGCCGCGATCAGCTTCTGCAATGCCGGCATCTGGGCCGGCTTGGATTGTAAACTCAAGCTCCAGCTCCTCAAGGATGCGCGCAGATAGATCGGCGAGCACCAGACTAAGGTGGGTTGCACCGAAGTCAATGCCGATCACGTATCCCAGCGTGGGGTTGATCTCCAGGACAATCGGCGGACGGCCGTTGTGGACCTGGATACTTTCGGCTTCGCGGATCACTCCCGTATCGAGAAGATCTTTGACGATCGTCGTGACGGCGGCGCGCGTTAAACCGATCTGCCTGGCAATCTCAACGCGCGAAATACCTCCTGGCGTGAACCGAATCAAATCCAGTATGGTATATTTGTTATTACTCTTTACATTCTGGGGGATTACTGACCGATAAACGCCGTTCACAAGGGCCTTTTAGAGGATTATTGCGTCGTCTTTTCAATCATTTGTTATATTATATAACAAAATCAGTTATTTTGTCAAGTGGTTTAACAAAATTTTAACCTTAAAATATATGGACATGTCAAATAAGTCATGCTGAGCGCAGCGAAGCATCTCCTGGCGAATGAGGAGACCCTTCGCTACGCCCAGGGTGACAGAATGTTTGTAGGACAGCCCCACGAGCAGATTTTTGCAACGACGGGCTATAAAAGCTACTTTATGGCATCCCAACCGGCGTATTTAGCGGTATCGCCCAACTCGGTCTCGATGCGCAGCAATTGGTTGTACTTGGCGACGCGATCGGAACGGGCGGGCGCGCCGGTCTTGATCTGGCCCATGTTAAGGGCTACAGCCAAATCGGCGATGGTGCTATCCTCGGTCTCGCCGGAACGGTGGCTGGTGACCGCACGCCAGCCGGCGCGGTGACAGGTCTCGACCGCTTCGATGGTTTCGGTCAGTGTCCCGATCTGGTTGAGCTTTACCAGCAGGGCATTGGCCGCCTTCTCTTTGATGGCGCGGCGGACACGGGTGGGGTTGGTGACGAGCAGGTCATCGCCGACGATCTGGATCTTGTCGCCCAATTTCTTGGCCATCAGTTTCCAAGAATCCCAGTCGTCTTGCGCGAGGCCATCTTCGATGGAGACGATCGGGTAATCACTGACCCATTTGGCCCAGAATTCGACCATCTTCTCGCCGGTCAGTTTCTTGCCCTCCTTGCGCAGGTTATAGGTCTTGGTCGCCTCGTCGTAGAGTTCAGAGGCTGCCGGGTCGAGCGCAATGGCCACATCCTTGCCGCGCCCGGCCTTGAAGCCGGCCTTCTCGATGGCAGCCAGGATGACTTCCACAGCCTCGTTGTTGGCCTTGAGCGCCGGGGCGTAGCCGCCCTCGTCGCCAACCAGCGTGGCGTAGCCCTTTTCCTTCAAGACGGACTTGAGCGCGTGATAGATCTCCGTGCCCCAGCGCAAGCCCTCGGCAAAGGTCGGCGCGCCGAAAGGCATGACCATGAACTCTTGCGCATCGGTGGACTGCCAGGCGGTGTGTGCGCCGCCGTTGAGGATGTTCATCATCGGGACGGGCAGCACGTGGGCGTAGACGCCCCCGATATACCGGTAGAGCGGCAGCTCGAGCGAGGCAGCCGCAGCCTTGGCGACCGCCAGTGAAACGCCGAGGATGGCGTTGGCGCCGAACTTGGATTTGTTCGGTGTGCCGTCGAGGGCGAGCATCTCGGCGTCGATGGCTTTCTGGTCGGTCGCATCCCAGCCAAAGAGGGCATCGGAAATCGTTTCGTTGATCGCGGCCACGGCTTTCAAAACGCCTTTGCCGTTGTAGCGCTTCTTATCGCCATCGCGCAGCTCGAGCGCCTCATGGATGCCGGTGGAGGCGCCGGAAGGCACGGCAGCGCGGCCCCACGAGCCATCCGCCAGCACGACTTCCACTTCGACGGTGGGGTTGCCGCGCGAGTCGAGAATCTCCTGCGCGCTGATGAGTTCGATTGTAGTATCCATTGAGTACCTCACTTCGTGAATTCGGACACAAGGTCCGTTGGTTTTCAAGGCGCAAGTATATCGCAGATTGGGGGGAAATTTTCAACGCGCATGGCGCGAATTGGCGAATGACGCGAATGGTTTTGGGATTCTCTTGTAGTACCTTGTCCCCAGCTCGCGCCCTGAAAGGGGAGGGGGAAGCGAGACCTCCGAGTTCTGGTAGAACTCGGAGGTCTACAGTGTGGTCGTCAGCGGATGGGATAGCGGATAAGCGGATGTATGTTCAGTGGGTAGAAGTAGGATTAGATCACGTTGATCGTTGGAGCGTCTTTCTGCTGCAGCGCGACGACGCTGATGCGGGCTGCCACCAGTTCGGCGATGGATGTCAGCGCCTTGGCTGCCTCCGAATCCGGTTTGGATATGACCACCGGCGCACCGGTATCCCCGCCGACGCGTACAGGCGTCTCCATCGGCACCGCGCCGAGGAAGGGCACGTCCGCAATGCGCGCCAGGTCCTCACCGCCGCCGGAGCCGAAGAATTCGCCGCGCATGTTTTCGACCACGCCCAGGATTGGAACATCCAGGGTGCGGAACATCTCCAGGCTGCGGCTGGCGTCTTCGAGCGAGACGGCCTGTGGCAGGGTCACGATCAACGCGCCGCTGAGCGGCAGGATCTGCGCCAGCGAGAGCGGGGCGTCGCCTGTGCCCGGCGGCAAGTCAACGATGAGATAGTCCAATTCGCCCCACTCCACGTCGGATAAGAATTGACGGATGGCGGAGGTGAGCATCGGCCCGCGCCAGATGAGCGGCTGCCCAGGCTTGACCAGGAAGCCCATGGACATCATCTTGACACCGTGTGACTCGGCCGGAACGAGCTTCTCACCGTTTGCGCCAGGAATTTGACGCACGCCCATCATGGTGGGGATGTTGGGGCCGTAGATGTCGGCGTCCATCAGGCCGACGCGCGCTCCGGTTTGCGCCAGGGCGACCGCCAGGTTGACGGCAACCGTACTCTTTCCCACGCCGCCCTTACCCGAAGCAACGGCAATGGCGTTGCGGATGGGCAGGGTGAGCGCGCCGCGCATCCGGCCATCGTTTGGCACGCTGGCATCCATTTTGACATTGACAATCTTCACGCCAGGCACGCCCATTACCGCGGCTTTGGCTTCCTGCTCGATGCGCCCGCGCAACGGACAGGCGGGGGTGGTCAGGACAATTGTAAAATTGACCGTATCCCCCTTGATCTCCAAGTCGCGGATCATGTTGAGCGTCACCAGGTCACGATGTAATTCTGGTTCCTGGACCTTGCTTAGGGCAGCAAGGACGGTTTCTTTTGAAATACTTATTGGCATTTTATTCTTTCTTGTTGGGTGGGATTCCAATCCCGCCGAAATTCGGCGGGTAAGAAACCCGCCCTACTTTTCTGCTTTCTGTGCGGCGCGGTGCGCCTCTTTGGCGGCGCGGGCAGCCTGTTCCTTAGCCGCGTTGATCGGGCGGATCTTCTCGTAATAGTCCAGCGGCTTGCCGAGCGTTTCCTTGTTGAAGACCGTGCGTCCATAGGTAGCCAGCTCATAATCGTGATCCATTTTGATGGCATCGAACGGGCAGTATTCGGCGCACAGGCCGCAGTTCATGCATACGTCAGCGTCAATGTAGTATTCGGCCGGATCAGGGATTGGACGGCCGGTGGCTGGGTCTGAGCTGCGTACGATCCAGATGCACTGTGGCGGGCAGACTTTGGCGCAAATTCCGCATGAGGTGCAGCGGTAGGTTTTTTTACCATTTTCGCCTGTTTCGTAGACAAGGAAGGGGACGAAGCGGAATTCTTCAGGTACCGGAATCTTTTCCTCAGGATATTGGACGGTGAAGATGCCGCGCGCGTTCTTGCTGGCGCGGTGGGCAATGCCTTCCGGAGAGCCATAACGCTTGCGCCCCAGCCAGCGAATGTCTTCCAAGTACGTATCTACGAACCGTTTGGCGCTGACGCCTAATCCTTTCAGTATACCTTTTCCATACATAAGTGTTCTCCTACCGATCCGTCTCGCCAAGGACGATGTCGATCGAGCCGAGGATGGCGACTACATCGGCAACTTTCTGTCCAACGCACATCGGGCCGAAGGCTGTCAGGTTGATGAACGACGGGGCGCGGACGTGATAGCGCCAGGGATTTGGCTTGCCATTCGAAATAACGTAGAAGCCAAGCTCACCCTTTGGACCCTCAACGCGTCCATACGCTTCACCCGCTGGGACGCGCACTTGGTAGACCGGCTTACCGGTCTGGATCGGTCCCTCGGGCAGACCCTTGAGCGCTTGCTGGACGATGCGGATGCTCTGGCGGATCTCTTCCATGCGCACCACGAAGCGATCGTAGATGTCGCCATTTTGGCGCACGACCACATCGAAATCGAAGCGGTCGTAGATGCTGTATGGTTCGGCGCGGCGCACATCATAGGGGATGCCCGAAGCACGGAGCAACGGGCCAGCCACTGAATAGCGAATGGCATCCTCAGCAGTCAGCACGCCCTGGCCGATCCCGCGGGCGCGGACGATCTCGTTCTCGGTCAGGAAGCGATCCACCTCGTCAATCTGGCGCGGCAGGCGTTCGAAGAACAACTCTTTGATCTTGTCCAGCGTCCCTTCCGGCAGGTCGCGTGCCACGCCTCCGAAGCGGAAGTAGTTGCACATCATGCGTGAACCGGCGACTGCCTCGAAGATGTCGAGCAGGAGTTCGCGCTCCTCGAGCAGGTAGAGCATGGGGGTGAAGTATGCCCCCAAGTCGTTGAGCAACGCGCCGATGGCCATGCAGTGATTGGAGATACGCGTCATCTCGGCCATCATCACGCGCAAGTACTCAGCGCGCTCCGGTACAGCGATCTGCATCAGCTTCTCGACCGCCAGCGCGTAACCGAAGTTGTTGCTCATCGAGGAAAGGTAGTCCAGCCGGTCGGTGTAGGGCATATTCATCAAGAAAGTGTTGCGCTCCGCGATCTTTTCATGGTTGCGATGCAGATATCCCATCACCGGCTTGAGGCTGACGATGGTTTCGCCATCCAGCATGACTGCCACGCGGAATACACCGTGTGTGGAGGGGTGCTGCGGCCCCATATTGACGATGATGCGGTCGGAGGCCAAACCAGACTCATCTTGTTGCGAATCCCGCAAGGCTTTATAGAGCGCTTCCTCAGGTTGGAATGTGCCTTGATCCGGATCGAAGCCGGGCGGGTAGGCAACGTTATCGCCATAAGGATTCTTGTTCTCAGCCTGGACGATCTTGCCATCCGGCCAGCGGCTTTTGAGCGGTTTGTTCTCTTCTTCGAAGTAAGCTTCCTTCCAGTCTTTGCGCAGCGGGTGGCCGGAAAAGCCTTCCCACATCAGGATACGGCGCAGGTCGGGATGACCAGCAAACTTTATACCGAGCAAATCCCAGACCTCGCGCTCCTGCAATTCCGCACCGGGGAAGATGGAGACGAGCGAAGGAACTTCAACAGGGTCCTGCCGGGCAGCCTGCACCTTGAATACCAATCCCTGACCGCCGGTAGTCTTGTAGGTGTGGTAAACGACCTCCATCTTGCCGTCAGGGAGGTAGTCCACACCGGTGACGGAGGAGAGGTAATCATAGCCAAGCTCATCGCGCAAGGCGGTTGCAAATGCGAGCAGGTGGTCTTTTTCCACGATCCAGCCGGAGTAGCCGGGGCGAGTGTCGGCATGCAAGATACCGGGAAACAACGCCGGCAGGTCGAGGGCGCCGTCGGGAATGGGGGTTTTTGTATCGGCTTCGGTCATGATGTTTGCCCCTTGATCTGCGGGATCTTGCGCGGGTCGATCAGGTCAGGTCCCAGGATTGGGATCGGAATGGCCTCGCCAGGGCCTTTATGATACCAGCGCGCCGTCTTGAGTGTCTGGCCGCTGATCTTCTCTTGCAGCTTGATCAGGCCATTAAGCAGCGCCTGTGGGGTGGGTGGGCAACCGGGGATGTAGACATCCACCGGAATAAGGCGGTCTATGCCCGAAATGACGTTGTAGCCTTCCTTGAACGGGCCGCCGCCCGAGGCGCACGCGCCCATCGCCACCACGTACTTGGGTTCCGGCATCTGGTTGTACAGGCGAACGATGGTGGGCGCCATCTTCTTTGTCACAGTGCCAGAGATGAGCAACAGGTCACTTTGGCGCGGGCTGGGGCGCATGACCTCCATACCGAAGCGGGCAAAGTCGTAGCGGCTGGCAGCAGTGCAGATCATCTCGATGGCGCAACAGGCCAGCCCGAACATCATTGGCCAGACCGAGGCGCGCCGCCCCCAGTTGTAAATGCGGTCGAGCGTAGTGATGGCTACCTGTCCCTGCAATTCTGGCGGGATCTCGTAGCCGGGGGAATTGAGTTCGGGTTTATCCATGCGGTCTCCTAGTGAGTCGTTAGTCGTCAGTCGTGAGTCATTAGTGGATCAAGGAACGGGCGGATTATAGCTGTTGCGAGTGACGATGTCAATTCAATTACGCAAATATATATTTGCGAAAATCAGGTATACTTACTTTTGTGACCACCTCCCGTCAACAGATTCTGGCCTATATCCGAAAACACCAATCCGCCACCACTGCGGATATCAGTCGTGCCATGAAAATGACGCCGGCCAATGCGCGCCACCATCTGGCACATCTGGAGGCCAACGGTTTGGTCGAGGTCATTAACCAGCAGAGCGGGGGAGGGAAGGGAAGACCAGCGCTGGTTTACAGTCTTTCGCGTCACTTGCTGGGAGATAACCTGGACAGTCTGGTAAACGCGCTGTTGGGTGAATGGCTCACAGACTTGCCAGCGAAAAAACAGGAGGAGCGTTTACGTTCCCTGGCGAAAAAAATGGCGCAAAGAAACCCGCCAAGCACAACGCAGAACATCACTCTCACCCGCCGCCTGGCGCAGACGGTGGACCGGTTGAAAACGATGGATTACCAGGCGCGCTGGGAAGCAGGCGCTCTGGGACCACGCGTCATTCTGGGATATTGTCCTTACGCGAGGATCGTTGGTGGGCATCCAGAGATTTGCAAGTTGGACGCGTTCATGCTGGAAGAAATGCTCGGCTTTTCCATTCGTCAGTCGGCCAAGTTGCAAGGGAGCGACAAAGGGCTTCCATTCTGCGAATTTCTCGTAGTGATGAGTGCTGAGAACAGGTGAACATGTTGCGCACGAGTGCGAGTGAAAATGTGGTATGATTTTTATTACCGCGCGAAAGGTTGCCTGTGAGCTTACCAACGTCTCTTGAGCAAAAACGAGGAGCTTACCTGAAGGATTTGGAAAACGCCTCGCGGAGTATTCTGCGGCAGTTATGCGCGATTCCTGAGGTGGAAAAAGTAATCCTATTTGGTTCTTACGCAGCCGGTCGTAGAGATCTATTCACCGACCTCGATCTATTGGTTGTGATGGCCTCGGAAAAGGATATTGTGACGCGTACGGCGGAACTCTACCAACAAGTTCACTCAGATGTTGATCTGGATTTGTTCGTCTTCACACCGGAGGAGATCGAGCGGCAAAAGGGTAGTTCATTCCTGCGCAGCGCGCTGAGAACAGGGAAGGTTCTTTATGAGAAAAGAAGCACGTGAAGAAGGCGAACGCTGGCTAGCGCAGGCAATCGAAGATTTGCGTTGGGCTAAATACTTAGCGGAGAGTGGCGGGTATCACATTGTCTGTTTCCTGTCCCAACAAGTTGCAGAAAAGGCAGTCAAGGCTTTTCTGTACGCCCAGGGTGAAGAGATCGTCGTTGGCCATTCGGTAGAGCGGTTGTGCGCCGCGGCTGCGCGCTACCAGTCTGGATTTACGGAGAAGGTTCGACGGTGGAGTCTGCTGGATGGCTATTACATCCCGACCCGCTATCCAAACGGCCTGCCAGATGGTATTCCCGCTAATGTCTACACCCTGGAAGCAGCACAATCAGCGGTTGCTCAAGCTGAAGAAGTCGTTTTTTATGTGAGTGAGTTACTTGGTAAATAACGTCACCCGCCTGCTAGATTCTCGCAAAATTCCTTATAAGGTGTTTGAACTACCTGCTGAAAAGCTCAGTGCGAGCGAGACAGCGCGCCTGTTAGGTGTGCCTGAGGCGTGCGTCTATAAAACCATTGTGGTGACGCGCCCCAAGCCTGGGAAGCCGATCTTGGCTGTTATCCCCGGCCCAAACCACGTGGACCTGAAGTTGCTGGCAAATGCCTTGGGCGAGAAGAAGCTGACCCTGCCCACCGAGCGCGAAGCCGAGCAGCTCACCGGCCTCCAGGCGGGTGGAATCTCGCCGCTGGCGCTGCTTAATAAGGGCTTCCAGGTGGTGATCGAGGCCGCGGCGCAAAAGCATGCCGAAGTTCATGTGAGCGGTGGGCAGCGCGGGTTGAATATCCGTCTGCCGGTGGCTGCGCTGGCCGAGTTGACGCGGGCGCGTATTGCCATCATTAGCACTCCCGATCCAGAAAACTCGTAGATGATTTTTCCCTCATTTACCTGATTTTGTCCTATAATACAGGAAACGTTACCCGGAGAAGACCATGAGCGAAGCAACTGCCAGCAATCCCCCGATCATTATTGCCCGCGACGTGCAGAAATGGTATGGCCATTTCCAAGCCTTGAAGGGCGTCAACATGGAAGTTGAAAAGGGCGAGGTGGTCGTCATTTTTGGACCCTCGGGTTCGGGTAAGTCCACCTTTATCCGCTGCATCAACCGCCTGGAGGATCACCAGAAGGGTCAGATCATCGTGGATGGAACCGAGCTGACCAACGACATGCGCAACATCGAGAAGATCCGCATGGAAACAGGAATGGTCTTCCAGCAGTTCAACTTGTTCCCGCATCTGACCGTAATGCAAAACATCACCCTGGCGCCGATCCAGGTGCGCAAGTGGACAAAGCAGAAAGCCGAAGAGGTAGCCATGCAGCTCCTGGAGCGTGTGGGCATCCCGGAGCAGGCCAATAAGTTCCCTGGGCAGCTTTCCGGTGGGCAGCAGCAGCGCACGGCAATCGCACGCGCCCTGGCGATGCAACCCAAGATCATGCTCTTCGATGAGCCGACCTCCGCGCTCGACCCGGAGATGATCAAGGAAGTGTTGGACGTGATGGTCGAACTGGCGCAGTCGGGCATGACTATGCTGGTGGTGACACACGAGATGGGCTTTGCTCGCGCCGTAGCGAAGCGAATGTACTTCTTCGATGGCGGGAATATCGTCGAAAGCGGCACGCCAGACGATATTTTCAAGAGTCCAAAGGAAGACCGAACGAAGCTGTTCCTTTCACAGATTTTGGAACATTAGATTTGCTACTGATGATACGCAGAAGAGCCAGTGAATTGCACCACTGGCTCTTCTGGGCGTTGATAACTGCTCACTGAGTACTGAACACTGATCACTGAACACTGCCTACTATCCCTTCACCACTGCCACCGGTCGCAGGCGCGCCACCTTGCGCGCAATCCCCGCCGCACAGACCGTTTCCACCACCGCATCCACATCTTTGTAGGCTTGGGGGGCTTCCTCGGCCAGCCCGGACATGGAACCAGCGCGCACGCGTATGCCGCGCCCTTCCATTTCGCGCCGTAAATCCTCGCCGCGCACATCATGCTTGGCCTTGGCGCGGCTCATCGTCCGCCCGGCGCCATGGCAAGAAGAACCGAACGAGCGCAACATACTTTCACCGGTACCCGCCAACACCCAGGAGGCGGTGCCCATGCTGCCTGGAACGAGCACGGGCTGGCCGGTATGTTCGTATTCCGGCGGCAGACCGGGCGCGCCGGGACCAAAAGCACGGGTTGCCCCTTTACGGTGGACGCAGACCTTGACTCTTTCTCCGGCAACCTCGTGCGTTTCGACTTTCCCAATGTTATGGCAAATATCGTATACCTGGCGTAGCGATGCAGCGCGCTGCTTCTCTACTATACCAGCGAAAACCTCCTCAAACGCACGCCGGGCGGCATTTGCCAGTATCTGCCGGTTGGCAAACGCGAAGTTAGCCGCGGCGCGCATCGCGCCGAGGTAGGCCTGTCCCTCCGGCGTGTCCATCGGCGCGCAGACCAGCTCACGGTCGGGCAGCTCGATGCCGTAGCGTCGCACCGCAGCTTGCAGTTCCTGGACGTAATCGGTGCAGACCTGGTGGCCGAGTCCGCGCGAGCCGCAGTGGATCTGTACTGCCAGGCAGCCTGCGCGCAGCCCGAAAGTATTGGCTGTCTGCGCCTCGAACACCGTCTCGATCAAGTCCACCTCGACGAAATGATTGCCCGCGCCTACCGAACCGATCTGCTCGTGGCCGCGCTTCTTGGCGCGTTCGCTGACCTTGTCTGGCTTGGCTCCTTCCAGGCAGCCTCCCTCCTCAGTGCGGGCGAGGTCGGTTTCAGATGCGTATCCGTTCTTCAAAGCCCAGCGCGAACCTTCACGCAAGATTTTTTCTAGCTCCGGTATGTCCACGCGCATCACTCCATCCACACCCACGCCGCTGGGACAATTGCGGTTCAGCAGCGTGGCAAGTGTATCCAGGTGGGGCATGGCGGCTTCGTATTCGACGTCCGAGGCAAGCAGACGCACACCGCAGTTGATGTCATAGCCGATCCCGCCGGGCGAAACGACGCCTTGCGGGAACTCGGTGGCAGCCACCGCGCCGATGGGGAAGCCATAGCCCTGGTGCATGTCTGGCATGACGACCACGTGACCGACCAACCCCGGTAGCGTAGCCGAGTTGACCGCCTGCTCCAGCGACTTGTCGCCGATGATCTGTTCGAGCAACTCTTGCGTCGCGAAGAGGCGCACCGGAACGCGCATATCGGCGCGGAAGCTCTGCGGGATTTCCCATTCGCAGTCGGAAATTTTGGTCAGATCATGGATGCTAATCATAGTTCCTCCGGGGAAGAGAGTAGAGAATAGAGAGCAGAGAATTGAGAGCAGGGAGTAGTTCTTTCTGTAAATTTCCTCCCTCCATTCTCTATTCTCTAATCTCCATTCTCTAATCTCTACACATCGAACACGATCTCCACAATGTACCCGCGTTCGGTTTGCTGTATTTGCAAATTGTGATATGTCACAGCTTTGATAATCTTGTTGACCGAGATCAGCGGCGCGCCGGACATCGCGACATTCAGCTTCCAACCGGCTGAATTTTCCTGTATTTCAACTTGAAAACCTTCAAACTTGAGATGTTCTTGTTCGGCGGAATAGACCAGCTCCGAGAGGAAGGCAACCAGCAGGCTCTCGACATCTTGGGTTTCGGTAGCAAACGTCCGACTCACGCTCGGACCCTGGGCCGGTTGCGCGCCTGCGAGGGCGTACATGCCACGCGCCGCTTCCGCGAACAGCCCCGCCATGTCAGTGTCCCAAACGCGCAAAGCCCAATCTGCCGTGTGAGCTACTTCCTCGAATCCCATCTCAACCTCGCTCCAAGCTCCTCACTCATCACGCTTCACCCGTCACCCGTCACCCGTCACCCGTCACCCGTCACCCGTCACTTGTCTTATTCCTGAACCTCACCGGCTCGAAAAGCTGCGGTGCCTCCACATAGATGCCGCGTCCGCTCACGGCAATCGTCCCATCTTGCAGGAGTATTTCGCCTGTGGCGAAGACTTTGCGTCCTTCCTGTCCGGCGAGACGGGCTTCCAGCTTGAGAGGCAGACCCAATGGCAGCGGGCGGCGGTAGTTGAGCTCCAGGTTGACCACCGCAACGTTGAATCCGGCGCGCCAGACGGCCGCGCCCATCGCTTCGTCCAAGATAGCCGCAGAAGCACCGCCATGAGCGTGGCCGGGCGGTCCCTGCTGGGCTTCGTTCAATGTGAACTCGGAGAGGATTGTTCCATCCTCGTCTGCATACCAGGCGAGGCCGATGCCATGTGGATTATCCGATCCACAAACGAAACAAGGACCGTGTTCGGGGAGTTTTTTCCTAGTCAGGTAGGATTTCGAGACCATTTCTCTTTCCGTGATTGTTCCGAAATTGGTAAAGATGGGGTATAAAAGCATTTCCGGGGCGACAGGTGAGGTCGTCCCGGAAATCCAAACAAATAGCGTGCTCGAATTATATGCGACTCAAGCTGATTTTGCCAA
>Ga0233425_10002980_pt1 | contig 31893 bp, 30 predicted proteins | sample Watercolumn_Towu_2_FD_181712 | JGI IMG/M metagenome (GOLD analysis project Ga0233425, IMG submission 181712) | Freshwater microbial communities from Lake Towuti, South Sulawesi, Indonesia - Watercolumn_Towuti2014_140_MG | ecosystem: Environmental > Aquatic > Freshwater > Lake | place... | reverse complement strand
GGTGGAGACTGCGGAGGTGTGACCGGAGCAAAGGTTTGGTCAAAATCGAGACACCATTGTGGATGACAGTCCCGGAACTCTCGATTCCACACACTCTCTCATTGTCTTAAGCCCGACAAGCTGCTAGCCGCGATTCAGGCGGAATGTCACCGGCACTTCAACCCACGATGTGATCGGCGTGCCGTTGTGGCGGGCGGGCTGGAATTGCGCAGCGCGCACCGCCTCGATGGCCGAGTCGTCGAGCGCCTTGTGCCCGGCGCTCTGGACGATCTGGATCGCGCCGATCTTGCCGTCAGCCTGAATCTCGACGCGCAACACGGTCGTGCCTTCCCAGCCTTGTTGGCGCGCAACTGCTGGGTAGCGCGGCTGGGGACTGCGCACATAATTTGCGCCGCCGAAGCCGGCGCCTTCACCGTTGCCCGTGCCCGCACCGGTTCCGTTGCCTTCGCCATTGCCGGCGACGCCGTCGGTAATGCCGTTACCGACGCCATTGCCCGTGCCGTTGCCGGCGGAATCGCCCTCGCCGAACATTGACGCCGGGGGCGAGGACGGCTCGAAACTGGCAAATGGCGCGGGGCCGGGCGTCTCGACGGCGATGACGCGCGGTAAACGAGGTTGCGGCACCGGTGGCATTTCCAGCTTCGGTCTTCGCGCCGGCGCGACCGTCAACGCGGGCGTGGCTGTGCCTCGTCCACCGGCTTCCGAATGGCCACTGCTGCCACCGGCAACGGGGATCTCCGGTTCGCGCAGGCCGGCAAGGGTAACAGTGGCGCTGATGGGTTCCGTGCGCGGCGCAGAAACAAGCGCCGGGATTTTCCACGCCGCCAGCCCAGTGACGAGCGCGACGTGCGCGACGACGGCGACAACCATCGACGGCGAAATGCTCCTCTTCTGTTCCGGTTGCTCCGGCGTGACGACGGAGCGGAGCCGGAGCGAGCCGCGGTTGGTGTGGCGACCAATCATTGCGCCAACGGTAGCAGACAAGCGGGACAGAGGCAATTGTCGTATTTCGCCCGCAGCTCCCGCAACGTCGTCGCGCTGAGCCGGAGCGCGGCGCACCAGCAGGCGCCGGGCAGGCACGAGAACGACGCGCCGCAGGCCGGACAGGTCTTGCGGCGCGCCGCCGGTTCCTCTTCGAGCGCGGCGGCGAGCCGCGCCAAGGCGTCGGATGAGATGGAAGGCATAAGTCATGTTACCGGTTGTGTAGTTGTGTACGCAACCACGCGGCCGTCGCAAAGTAGGATGGCCCGTCGTGGATGAGATTGCGCCCCTTTTCAACGCCGCATTCGATGACGCGCTCGGAAAACAACCCGTTCCAGCCGCGCTCCGTCAGCAGCACCGCCGCGGATACCGGGTATTCCGGTTCGCTGAAGAAGATGGCTGTTTGCGGATGCGAGGCGGCAACCGACGGTAGGTCGAGCGGCAGGTAACCGCCGGGGTTTGTGGCGAAAATGTTGTCACCCCCGGCCAATTCGATCAGGTCATGCACAAAGCACCGTCCTCCAACCATGCGAGGATATTTGCCACACCACAGTTCGGTATACACACGGGGTCGAACGGCGGGCGTTTGCGCCATCAACGTTTCCGCGGCGGCGGCGAGGCGATTGGCGAGGGCGCGCGCGGCGGGCAGTTCACCGATGAGCGCGCCGGTGGTGACGATGTTCTCCAGAATCCCAAACCGGCTGGCCGGCAGGGGCAACGCGTAGGCCGGCAGACCGGCGTTGGCCAGCCGTTGGGCCAATTGAGCTTGGATGCCAGTGGTCAGGAGGATCAGGTCTGGCTGCAACGCGCGCAATGCTTCGATGTCCGCCGTAACGTACTCGCCCACCACGGGCGCAGCCAACTCCGGTACGTAGCGGTGGCAATAGGGAGAGACGCCGATCACGCGGTCGCCGCCACCGAGTTCCACAATCGTCTCGGTGGCGGAGCTGACGAGGCTGATGATGCGACGCGGGCACGCCGGGAGTTCGAGGCTGTTGCCCAACAGTTCGCAGACGAGGCGCATCGGGATTCCTTGTGGCTCAGGCCGTGGCCGGGGCGGTGTCGCGCAGTTGCGGGTAGCGGTGCACGAGCAGGGCAAACATGCCAAACAATACGCCGCTGTACGCGAGGTCGCCGAGCAGACCGTTGCGAAGATAGGGCAGGCCCATGACGTAGCAGTTGAACAGCCCGGCCGCGGTGCGCGGGTAAACTTCACTGATGGTCCACATCGCAAAGTTGGTGGTCAGGTAGAACAGCACCGAGCCGCTGGCAGTGGTAAGCGCCACGCGCATGGGCGTGTGCCGCTGTTTCTGACTCGCCGCCAACGCGACGACAACCGCGAAAGAGCCGTACACCACTGGCATGAGCGCATGGAAGCCGATGAGGCAATCGCTGAGCAGCATCGCACCCAACGGCAACGCGAAAGCTGCCCACCGCTGGCGACAGCACATGCCACCGAAGACGGCCAGCGCGGTGATGGGGGTGACGTTGTTCGGATGCGGCAACAGCCGCGTGGCGGCGGCGCCCAAGATCAGGGCGGTGATGGTGAGGAGACGGTCTTTGTTCATGATGGTTTCCTTTCGGTTGGTTTAGTTTTGATGGTGATTGGTTGAGGGGATGAGATCGCAATACGCAAAGCGATCTCGCAGGACGGTGTCGCCCCGGTCAAACGCCACCGGCTGGCGGAACAACGGGCCGTTGAAGACGAACGTGTGGAACTCCCCGTTCTCGCCGCAGGGATCGAGGTGGGCGGGATAATCGCGTAACAGTTCCTCGTCGTAATGGCGGCCGGCATACGCGGCGTCGAGCATGTTGGTGTCCACGCAGGTGAGGACGGCGCGGAAACCACGCCGGCAAAACTCGCGCGCCAAAGCGCGTGTGTCGCGGCCCCAGACCGGGAAGAGCGCGGTCATCCCGATGCGGGAAAGGCGTTCGATCCGGTACCGGCGGATGTCTTCCAGGAACAAGTCGCCAAACGCGACGAAGTTGATATCGTCGCGTTGGAAGCCTTCCAGTGCGGTCTGCATTCGCCGGTCGTATTCGTCGTTGGAGCATTGCTGCGGCAACCAGACGATGTGCAGCGGCAACCCCAGCGCCGTCGCCTGTTGTTCGAGCAGGCTGCGGCGAACGCCGTGCATCGCGATGCGGTCGTAGCCTTCCGTGACCGTCGTCAACAACCCGGCCACGGGGCGGCCAGCGAGCAGCAACTCGGCCAACGCAAGGCAACTGTCCTTGCCGCCACTCCATGCGAGCAATACGACTCCGCCCATGCGGTTTCTCCTAGAAGCGAATCGCGCCGCCGCCCCAGAACGTCCGTCCCAATGCCGGGTAGCCGTAGACCGGCTCGTAGCTCTTGTCGAACAAGTTCTCGACCCGGCCAAACACCGTGAAGTGCGGACAGATTTCCGCTTCCAGCCGCAGATCGGCGCGCGCCCAACCAGCAGCGGTGCCGCCAACGTCCGGTTGTTTATCCACGACTGTGACAGTGCCCGACGCGGTGAACCGTTTCAGGAAACGATACGCCGCAGTGAAGCTGCCTATGTGCTCGCTACGCCGCACCAGGCGTTGGTGAGTATTGAGGTCCTCTGCAATCGGCATCCACGTGTAGCTTCCACGCAAGGTCAACGCCGGCACCGGCATCCAAGCGACGAAGTTTTCCACGCCGACGGTGCGTGCCTTGGCGACGTTCTCCGCTCTTGGGAAAACGAAGACGATCAAGTTATCGTATTCATTTTGGAAATAAGTTGATCCAAACTGGACTTTTTTCTCGCACAGCGATTGCTCGAAACCGACATCCCAACCCAAGCTCTTTTCAGGTTGAAGATTCGGGTTATCGAAACCGGGGTAATACAAATCCAGGAACGATGGCGCCCGGAATCCAGTTCCCACGCTGGCGCGGAGGATTGTCTCAGTGACTGGCGTAGTGAACCGTCCGCCAAACCGGTACGTCCCATGCGTGCCATAGCGATTGGAATCGTCCACACGACCACCGGCCGTCAGCGTACAGCGCTCAACCGGTGCGAACTCGTATTGGCCGTAGCCGGAGACCGTCGTGCTGGTCCGCGTAAACTTCGCCCAGCCATCGTCGTAATCACCGTCAACGTCATTGATAGAAGCGCCGAGCAACACCTTGTGTTGTTCCGTGAACGTGATCACGTTCTGCCAGTCGGCAAACTTCCGCGAGGTGGTGATATCGGTGAGAAACGCCATCCAGGATGGCTCGCCCGGGTCGGCGGGACCATCTGCCTCGAGACGTTCCTTCATGTAGGAGAGCTTAAGAGTTGAGTCCCATTTTTCGAGCGGCTGCGCATTGATCGTCAGGGCGACAAAGGTGTTCTCATTGCGTTGAAAATCGTTTGGATCATTGACAAACCGTGTGTCCGGCACACCGTTCTTGGCGTTCAGGTAAGAACCCTGCAGGCTGATGTTGAGGCGTTCGAGGAGTTGGTAGCTTGCGCGCCCTGTATAATCCTCGCGCCGGTAGAACGAGTTCGCCCGTTCGTTGTCCGTGCTGAAGAAACTGCCGGCCGCCGACAGCGAGAGCTTGTCGAACGTTCCCGCGAACTGTCCGCGTGTGTTGAAACTGCCCCAACTGCCGCCTTCCACCATCGCGGAACCTGTCGGCTTTCCATCTCCGCGTTTGGTGATGATGTTGATGACGCCGCCGATGGCCTCGGAGCCGTAGAGCGTGCTTTGCGGGCCACGGAGGACTTCGATCCGTTCGATGTTGTCTACCGGCAGGTGCGCAAAATCAAAGGCCGTCTGAAACCCGTTGTTGACCGGCACGCCATCCACCAACACCAGAGTGTGCTGGCTCTTGGAGCCTCGCATGAACACGCTGGTCTGCGCCCCCGGCAAACCGGTCTGCACCACTTCGAGGCCCGGCACCTCGCGCAACACTTCCTCCACACGCGTGGCTTGGCGTAAGGCCATGTCCTCCGCCTTGATAATTGTCACGGCAGTCGGAGTCTTCTCGGATTCGGTTGGGATGCGGGTGGAGGTGACAACAACCTCGGTGAGGCGGTTGGTGTTGGCGGATTCAGCCGCGCGAACGGCGGCGGATACAGCAAGTACAGCAACGACAGACAACAGACGACGATACTTCATGACGCAATCTCCTTTGGTTCGAAGGATTGTTGGTTTGGTTTGCGCCGGCCGTTATTCTGACTTTACGGCTTCGAACCTTCGTCCCGCCTTCCCCGATTTGGGTGGCTGTTGGGACGTCGTAACCGCTTACAGATGCGCCACAGTCGCCGAATCTCACGGCGTTCCCTGCGCCGACGCGTTTGGCACGACAAAGAACTGGCGCGCACAGTACCAGCCGCGCCGCCGCGCGCAAGAAAAATCTTTTTGCAAACCAGCGGATGCCCACTATCATTCCCTCCACATGGCAACGGCAATGCTTTCCGTCGTGGGTTCACTGCTGCGCGATACTCCGATCGTCGTCACCGGTCTCGGCGTCTTCAGCGCCGCCGGCACGACCGTCGGCGATCTGTGGACTTCTGCGCTGAAGGCGCGCTCCCCGGCCCAATGGCGCGCACCGTTCGCTGTGTGCACCGCGCCCGAATACCGGGCTGCGGCCCGCGCCGACCGCGTCGTCCAACTCGCGCTCGCCGCCGCTCGACAAGCGTGGGACGATGCGCGTCTCTCCACGACGCCGTTGCCGCCGTGTCGCCTCGGCGTCATTGCCGGCACCTCGCGCGGCCCCGTCGGCAAATGGACGGAATCGGTGCGCGAGCGCGTGCTCCCGACCCACGCCGCCAATTGCACCATTGCTTCGCTCAGCGGCGCGCTCTCCGTTCATTTCAAGACGCACGGCCCCTGTTTCACCGTCTCTGCCACGTGCGCCTCCTCGGCCAACGCCATTGCGCTCGGCGCCGAGCAAATCCTTCTCGGTCACGCCGACGCCGTTCTTGCCGGCGGCGCCGATGCCTCGCTTGACCCGACAATCCTCGCCCAACTTCAGGCCGCCGGCGTGCTCGGCTCGCATTTGGACCCGGCGCAGACCTGCCGTCCGTTTGCCAAGGACCGCAACGGCACTGTCCTCGGCGAAGCCGGCGCGTTCCTTGTCCTTGAATCCGCTGTCTCCGCTCAACGACGCGGCGCAAAGATGCACGCCCGTCTCGCCGGCTGGTCGGTCGCCGGCGAAGGCCACCAACGCGCCGGCATCAGCGAGACCGCCCACGGGTTGCGACAAGTCATCACCGATGCGCTCGCGTGTTCTGGTTTCGTTCCCGAGCAGATCGGCTACGTCAACGCCCACGGCACCGGCACCCGACTCAACGATGCCCAGGAAGCAAAGGCGCTCCGGCACATCTTCCCGCGCGGCGTTCCTTGTTCGTCCACCAAACCCGTCACCGGTCATTGCATGGGCGCCTCCGCCGCGCTCGAAACTGTCATCAGCATCGCTGCGCTCCAACACCAGCAGTTGCCGCCCACTGCCAATTGCCTGCCACTCGACCCCGACTGCGCGCTCGACATCATCCATACCGCGCCGCGTCCGACTCGGACCCGCGTTGCGTTATCCAACTCCTCCGGCTTCTGGGGGCACAACGCCGCGCTGGTTTTCACCAAGGACGAACCGTGAACAAAGCCCGGATGTACTGGCGCTTTGCCCGCGACCTCCGCGGTTTCCTGCGCACGCCGCTGACGATGGACGACTGTCGCCGCGAACTTGCCGCGCGACTCGATCAACGCGCCGCCCGTTGGCTCCACCTCGTCCGACAGACCGTGTTCGACAACCCGCGCAGCCCGTACTTGAAACTGTTGCGCCATGCCGGCTGCGGATTCGCCGATCTCGAAAACGGCGTTCGCCGCGACGGACTGGAACCCACGCTCCAGAGACTCGCCGACCGAGGTGTCCGCGTCAGCCACGAGCAATTCAAGGGCCGCGGCGAGTTTCGCGAGGCCGACTTTGACAACCCGCGCCTCGCTCCGCACCTCGAAGCCGCCACCGGCGCCAGCCGCGGTGCCGGCACGCGCACACCGTACGAACTGTCCTTCCTGCGCGACGAATGGGCGATGCACCTCGTCCCGATGATCGCCGGCCTTGACCTGCTGGCGCACCCCGCCGCGATTTGGTACCCGATCCTGCCCGGTGCCGGCACGATCGTATTGCTCGGCCGGCACAAAGCGGGATTGAAAGCGGCCCGCTGGTTCTCGCCCGTTGCCGCAAATCAAATCCGCCCTTCGCTCAAAAACCGGCTCGGCCAACAAGTCGTTCTGCGGTGCGGCAACCTCCTTGGCACCGGCTGGCCCGCGCCCGAATACGTCAGCCTCGCCGAGCCGGAGAAGATCATCCACTGGCTCCGCGCGATGCTCGACGAACACGGCGGCTGTTGCCTCGCCTCCTACACCAGCGCCGTCGCCGCCCTCTGCCAACGAGGTCGCGAAACCGGTGTCTCGCTTGCTGGTGCCCGCTTCACCGTCAGCGGCGAACCGCTCACCGCCGCCAAACGCGCCGCCATCGAGGCCACCGGCGCAACTGTTTACTCGACTTACGCCAGCATGGAAGCAGGCCTCATCGGCGGCGGTTGTTTCCAGCCCGAACATGCCGACGAGGTCCATTTCTTCAGCGACTCCTTCGCATTGGTTCAGCGACCGCGTCCCGTCCCCCACGCCGATGCGACCGTGGACGCCTTCCTGTTGACCTCGCTGTTGCCGAGCGCGCCGAAGATCCTGCTCAACGTCGAGACCGGCGACTATGGCTGCCGGGTCGAACGTCCGTGCGGTTGTCTCTGGGAACAACTCGGCCTGAGCGTTCATCTTCACGACATCCGCGGCTTCGACAAACTCACTGGCGCCGGCATGACTTTCATCGGCACCGACTTGGTGCGGGTCATGGAAGAAGTGTTGCCCGCCCGATTCGGCGGCGGCGCCACCGATTACCAGATGCTCGAAGAAGAACACGACGGCCGAACACGGCTCGTCATCCTGATTCACCCGCGCCTCGGTCCGCTCGATGAGACCGTTGTCGTGCAAACCGTTCTCGACCAACTCCGCCGCGGCGCCGAGCACAACCGGATGATGGCCGCAATCTGGCAGCAGAGCAACATGCTCGCCGTGCGTCGCGCCGAGCCGCAGACGACACGCCGCGGCAAACTCTTGCCGTTGCATATTCAGTCGCAAAAACCGCTTGATTAGCTATCATTGTCCCCGCATGGCAACGCTTTCTGTCATCATTCCCGTGCACAACGGCGGCGAAAAGTTCCGCCGGTGCCTTGAAAGCTTGAAAGCGGCGTCGCCGCAGCCCGACGAGTTGATCGTGGTGGCCGACGGCGACAGCGACGGCTCGTGGCGCGTTGCCGAGGAGTTCGGGGCGCGCGTCATCCGGCTCGAACAATCCGGCGGTCCCGCCCGCGCCCGCAACGCCGGGGCGCGCGCGGCGCGCGGCGATGTTGTCGTTTTCCTCGACGCCGATGTGTGTTGTGTCCCGGATTTGTTCCGGCAGATCGGCGAGATGGATGTTGCCGCTGTGTTCGGTTCTTACGACGATGCGCCGGCAGAGCCGAATTTCCTCTCGCAGTATAAGAATCTTTTCCACCATTACGTCCACCAGACGGCGCGCGAGGAAGCCTCGACGTTCTGGGCCGGCTGCGGCGCGGTCCGGCGCGACGTGTTCCTCGCGCTCGGCGGCTTTGACGAATCCTACCGGCAGCCGTCCATCGAGGACATCGAACTTGGTTACCGGCTCCGACGGGACGGGCACCGGATCCGGTTGGTGAAAACGCTTCAGGTCAAACACCTGAAACGCTGGACGGCGCGCTCGCTGGTGTATGCGGACTTCTGGCTCCGGGCGGTGCCGTGGACGGAACTGATCCAGCGCGACCGCGAGATGTTGAACGATTTGAACCTGACGTGGAAGTCGCGCGCCGCCGTCGTGCTGGGCTGGCTGTCGCTGGTGGTGCCGCCGCTGGTCGTCGTGATGCTGGCGATGCACGCGGGCTTGTTGAAATTCTTCTTGGCGAAACGCGGCACGCTGTTCACACTGGCGGCGCTGCCGTGGCTGTGGTTGTATAACCTCTACAGCGGACTCGGCTTCGCTGTCGGACTGGTGCGGCATTGGACACGATGAAGACAACTGAATCCACCGAACAACTGTTGCAGCGTGCGTTTGCGCGGCTCGACGCGGTTGCGTTTGGCGTCGCCGTCGGCGCGCTTTGCGGTGTCGGCCTGTGCGCGGCGACCTCCATCCTCGTACTCAAAGGCGGCGAACACGTGGGACAGACTCTCCGGTTGCTGTCGCAGTATTTCCCCGGCTATCGCGTTACGTGGCCCGGCGCGTTCATCGGGTTGGCGTACGGATTCTTGGCGGGATTTGTTGCGGGCTGGTTGCTGGCGTTTGTGCGCAATGCGACGCTCTGGATTTATCTGCTGACCGTGAAGCTGAAAGCGGCTTCCGCATCGTTCCGCGGCTTCTTCGACAACATGTGATGAAACCGGTTGTTATCATCGGCGGCGGCCCGGCTGGTTTGACGGCAGCCTATCAACTCCGCAAGGCGGGTCTTCCGTCAGTTGTCCTCGAAAAAGACAATGTCGTCGGCGGCATCTCGCGCACCGCCACGCACAACGGCTACCGCTTCGACATCGGCGGCCACCGTTTTTTCACGAAGGTGCCGGCGGTCGAGGCGATGTGGCGCGAGGTGCTGGCCGAGGCTGATTTTCTCCGACGTCAGCGGCTCTTGCGCATCTACTACAACAAACGATTCTTCCACTATCCGCTGCGCCCGGCCAACGCGTTGCTCGGCCTCGGCCTGTGGAACAGCGCAATGATCCTCGCCAGCTACATCAAAGCGCAGATGTTCCCGCAACAACCCGAACACACCTTCGAGCGGTGGGTCTCGAACCGGTTCGGCGAACGACTCTACCGCACGTTCTTCAAGACCTACACCGAGAAAGTCTGGGGCATCCCGTGCCACGAGATTTCCGCCGAGTGGGCCGCGCAGCGGATCAAGGGATTGTCGTTGCTCAGCGCCGTCAAGAACGCACTGCTCCAGCAACAGTCCTCGAACAAATCGCGTGTCATCAAAACGCTCATTGACGCTTTCGATTATCCGCGTCGCGGTCCCGGCATGATGTGGGAGGCTGTCGCTGCACTTGTCCACGAAGTTCGCCTTGGCGCTGAAGTGCAGAAGATCATCTGGAGCGGAAGTGGTGTTGAATCCGTGGAAACCAGCGACGGCAACCATGTGGAAGGCTCGCGTTTCATCAGCAGTATGCCGTTGCGAGAGTTGATCAGCAAACTATCGCCTGCCGCGCCACCCGCCGTGCAAACAGCGGCAAATGGCCTGAAGTACCGGGATTTTCTCACCGTCGCGCTCATCCTGAACCGGGCTGACGTGTTTCCCGACAACTGGATCTATATCCACGACCCCGATGTGAAGATGGGACGGATCCAGAACTACAAGAACTGGTCGCCCGACATGGTGCCCGACGCCGGCACGACCTGCCTCGGCTTGGAGTATTTCTGTTTTGCCGGCGATGGGCTTTGGACGATGCAGGACGAGGAGTTGATCGCGCTGGGCAAACGCGAGATCGAGACGCTTGGCTTGGCGCGCGCTGCCGATGTCGTGGACGGCTGCGTGGTGCGAATGCCGAAGGCCTACCCGGTGTACGATGCCGGGTACAGCGAGCATCTTCGCGTCGTGCGCGAGTTTCTCGGCACGCTCACGAATTTGCAGGTCATTGGGCGCAACGGGATGCATCGTTACAACAACCAAGACCACTCGATGTTGACCGCCATGCTCGCCGTGGAGAACATCCGCGGCGCACATCACGACCTCTGGAGCGTCAACGACGAACAGGAGTATCACGAAGAGATTCAAGACAGGAGGACCCCCCATGCTGTTACAGCCTGAAAAGAACAACGAAGAACAACTCACCCGCGCCGTGCTCCGCCTCAACGGCAACGTTTGGGGCTTCGCCTGCGGCACGCTCTGTGGCCTCGCCATTTTCCTTGCCACGATTTGGCTGGTGATCAAGGGCGGCAAGCAAATCGGCCCGCACCTAAAGCTGCTCGCCCAATTCCTCATCGGCTACCGTGTCACCATCGGCGGCGCCTTCATCGGTCTCGTTTGGGGATTCGTCATTGGCTACGTCGCCGGCTGGTTGGTCGCGTGGATTTACAATCGCGTCGTCTCGATCCAGAAATGAAACGTACCATCATTCTCCGCGACACTACGCTGCGCGAAGGCGTCCAAATTCCCGCCTCTCGCATCGCCGACATTGACAAACAACGCTTCGTCGCGATGCTCGACGAACTCGGCGTGCCGGAGATCGAAATCGGCATGCCCGACGGCGTCAACACCTGTGCCGACCTCGCCCGTTTGATCCGCGACCACAAGCTCCGCATCAAACCCACCGGCCTCGTCCCGTGCTACGGCTCGCGCTGGCGCCAGCAAATCAACCTCGCCGCAGATTGTGGGCTGCGCATTGATGTGCTCGTTCCCACCTCCGACTGTCTGCTGCGCGACTCGGAACATTACCGGATGACCGCCGAACAGATTTTGCCGCGCCTCACCGAGGTCATCGGCTACGCTGGAAGCCGAGGTGTCCCTGCCGGCGCGGCGTTGATGGACGCCTGCCGCGCGCCGCACGAGCGGTTGCTCAACATCGTTGCCAAGCTCGATGCGGAGCGCGTCGTGATTTACGATTCCGTCGGCACGATGTTGCCGTGGCGAATGAGCGCGCTCATCAATGAAGTCCGCCAAGCCGCGAAGATTCCGATCCTTGTCCACTGTCACAACGACCACGGCATGGCAACCGCCAACACACTTGCCGCGCTCGACGCCGGCGCGGTCGCGGCGGACGTTGCCGTCAACGGACTTGGTGGCCGCGCGGGCAACGCCGCGCTCGAAGAAGTCGTGATGGCCGCCGAACAACTCTGCGGCCTCTCGACCGGCGTGGACACGCGGCGACTTCGCGAGTTGTCGGTGTTCGTCGAGCGGATGACCGGTATCGCGAACTCGCCGTTGAAACCGATCGTCGGACGATATTGCTTCGCGCACGCGCCGGTCATGCACGTTCGCTGCATCGCGGGCGGCAACCCGGACGCGTTCGAGCCGTTCGACCCGCAACGGGTCGGCGCGGAACGCACCTACGGTTTCGGTCTGCCGGTGGATTACACTGGCGCGCTCGAACCGTTTCTGCGAAGAAGCGGCGTCACGCTCTCGCCGGAACAACTCCGGAACTTGCTGGACAAACTCCGAGGCAAACCTGATTGGAGTGAAGCGCAGATTTTGAGATTGATTCATGAAATTCACGGTTGACGAACAATATGCCGCCGACCGCAGCGTCGCGCTGCGGTATGCGCCGGCGTTGTTGGACGGCGTGGATGTGCTGGCGACCTCGCGGCGCGAAGGCGTCCGCATCCTCGACCTCGGCGCGTGGCGCGGCGTCAACCTCAAGCTGCTCGACGAATCGTCGTTGATGGCCAGCGGCACCTACAAGAGTCTCGACGGCTGTCTCTCGACGGCGCTGTGCCGGAAGGAAGGCATTCGTCGCGTCGTGTTCTCCTCCGGCGCCAATGCCGGGGCAGCGCTGAGTTTGTACGGCGCGGCGACGGGACTCGAATCGTTCTTCTTTTGTCCCGCCGGTAATCTCAACAAATTGGATGGCGCGCTCTTTGATCATCCCGGCGCGCACCTGATCGCCGTCGAAGGTTCCGATCGCCGGGTCAAAGAAGCGGCGCGTCTCGCGGCCAAGCGGCTTGGCGCGCCGGTGATCCCGTCGCTTGAATGGCGGATGCTCTCGGCCGGTTGCCGCGGGATGTTTCTCGCCGAGCAACTCTTGCGGGGACAACGGTTCGACTGGCTTGCGCAATCAGTCTGCGCCGGCTACGGGCCGCTGGGTATTTACAATGTGTTCGAGCGGTTGGCGCTGCCGAGCGCCCCGAAGTTTCTCGCCGTCCAGCAGGGCGGTCTTTGCCCGATTGTCAACGCGTGGGAGCAACACCGCGAGACGTTGCCGCCGTTGACCGACACCGACTGGCACGAGAAACCGATTGAGCCGGCACTCTACAATGTGCACCCCGATGAGACGTACCCGGAGTTGTACCGGATCATTCAGCGATGGGGTGGTGATGCGCTGGCGGTTCATCAAGCCGAGTTTGACGAGTTCGGCGGCGAGTTCCTCGACTGCGTCGAGCGCGCCGGGGTGAAATTGACGCGCGTGAACGGTGAGATCGTCGAGCGTGCGGGGCTGCTGGCGGGCGCCGGCGCGCTGAAAGAGATTGACGAAGGCCGCATCCCGCAAGGCACAACGGTGCTCTGTGCGCTGACCGGCGGCGCCGGCCCGGCGCCGTCGAAACCGGCAGTGCCGGAGCGTCGAATCAGGCTGGAGGATGATTTGGATGCGGATTGACGCTTCGACGCTTGACCGGCAGGCCGCGCATGAGTTGCTCAAAGGTTGCGTGTCGCCGCGTCCCATTGCGTGGATTTCGACGTTGAGCGCCGACGGCGTGGCGAACGCCGCGCCGTACAGTTGTTTCACCTTCGTCGCGCTTGTGCCGCCGATGGTTTGTTTTGCGGCGGAACCGAAGCCCAACGGCCAGAAGAAGGACACGCTGCGCAACGCCGAGTTCACCGGCGACTTCGTCGTCAATCTTGTTCCGGAGGAATTGGCGAAGGCAATGAACGCGACAGCGGAAGGATTTCCGTCGGACGTGAGCGAGATCGCAAAGGTCGGTCTGACAGCGACGGCAAGCGAACGGGTGCGCGCGCCGCGCATTGCGGAGTCGCCGGTGAATTTGGAGTGCCGGGTGGAGCGAATCGTCGGGGTGGGACGGAACAGCCTTATCATTGGCGAGGTGTTGTTGGTTCATGTGCGCGATGATTTGTGGCGGGACGGTACGATTGACGTGGCGCGGTTGCGTCCGGTGGCGCGGCTTGCGGGCAACGAGTATTGCCGGCTCGGCGAGGTGTTTGAGCTGGATCGTCCGTGGCTGCGCGAGGTGAACCAATGAATGTCGTGCTGTTCAATGCGTCGCCGCACCGTGGCTTGCAGCCGTCGCAGTGCATTGAGCTTCCGCTCAGCCTGCTGTTTCCGGCCACACCGCTTGACCGCGCTGGATACCGCGTCACGATCATTGACGAGTCGGTCAACCGGAACTGGCGGCGCGACCTCGAAGAGGCGCTGAAGACGAAGCTGATCTGTTTCGGTGTGACGTGCATGACCGGCCCGCAGATACTTCATGCGCTCGCGGTGTGCAAACTGGTCCGCGAACGACAACCCGATGCGCCCATCGTCTGGGGCGGCGTCCATGCCAGCATCCTCGCCGAACAGACACTCCAGAATCCACTTGTTGACATCGTTGTTGTGGGTGAGGGTGAGAATACATTCATCGAGCTGGTCAAGGCGCTGGAGTCCGGCACGCCGCTGGCACAAGTCAAAGGCATCGCGTTCCGCGAGAACGGAAAGGTCACGTTCACGGGTGGGCGCGAGTTCGTTGACATGGATGCGCTGCCGCCGCTGACCTATCGTCTCATTGACATGAATCGGTATCGCCGGCAACTCTTTGGGATTGACCACATCACTTTCAACTCGAGTCGCGGTTGCACGGCCTCCTGCTCCTTTTGCTGGGACCCGGTGATGCACCGGCGGCAGTTCAGGGCCATGCGCGCTGGGACCGTTCTGGATCACATACAACGCATGATGCGGGACTACGGCCTCCGTGGATTTGGGTTCAACGATGACAATTTCTTCGTTGACCTGAGGCGAGCGCACGACATATTCGAGGGGATGGTCCGGGCCGGGTTGAATCTCTCCATCGCCAAACTTCACATCCGCGTGGACACCGTGTGCAAGATGGAAGCGGAGTTCTTGGATCTTATGCGTCGGGCTGGCGTCAGGACCATCAGCCTTGGCGTCGAGTCCGGCAGCCCGCGGTTGCTCGAACTTGTCAACAAGCGGATCACCGTTGATCAGGTTGTCGAGGCGAACCGCCGGCTTCACCGCCACGGCATTGCTCCGTCGTACACATTCATGATGGGGCTGCCCGAAGAGACGACGGACGAGCTTGGCCAGACCATTCGTCTGGCGCTGAAACTCGCCGACGAGAACCCGGAAATGAAATGGGGGTTCAACGTCTATACGCCGTACCCGGGGACCCAACTCTACGACCTGCTGGTGACCAAGTACGGTTTTAAGCCGCCCGGTCGGCTTGAGGACTGGGGCCAGTACAACTATCGCGATGTGCGCGCAGACGCTTCGTGGGTTCCGAAGGAAACGAAGCGGCTGATCCGTGCGCTGGATTTCCCACTCATCTGCAACGCGCAGGCCAAGGCGATGGCGTCCTACAAGAGAATCAACCCAATCATCGCGCTCTCAATGCGGGCTTACGCGCCGCTCGCCCGTCACCGTGTCCGGCATCTTGATGCGCGGTTCCCCATCGAGACCAAGCTGGTCAGGGCGTTGGGCCTGTTTGGGAGGCGGGACTGAACCAATGCACGTCATCCTTTTCAATCCATCGCCGCGCCGGGGATTCCAAGCCCACCGCCGGGTTGAAATGCCGTTGAACCTGCTCCACCCGGCGACACCACTGGCGCACGCCGGATTTCACGTGAAGATCGTGGACCAGTTCGCTGACCCGTATTGGGAACGGAAGTTCGAGGAAGCGTTGCGCGATAAGCCGGTCTGCTTTGGCGTCTCGTGCATGACAGGGCCGCAGATCATCCGCGCCCTTGCTGCGTGCAAGGCAGTGAAACAGCGTTATCCCGACGTGCCGACCGTCTGGGGTGGCATTCACCCGACCATCCTGCCGGAGCAGACGTTGCAGCACCCGCTGGTGGACATTGTCGTGATCGGCGAAGGCGAAGCGACGCTGCTGGAACTCGTCAAGGCCCTCGTCAACGGCAACTCGCTGCGAGCAATCGCCGGGATCGGCTACCGCGAGAACGGCAGCGTCCGATTGAACGAGGCTCGCCCCTTTGTGGACCTCAACGCCCAGCCGCCGCTGGCCTACGACCTCGTTGACATCAACCTCTACCGGCGAAAGATCTTCAGCTCCGACCACGTGAGTTTCTGTTCCAGCCGCGGCTGCCCGTACCGATGCGGGTTCTGCTATGACAACGTGGTCCACAAACGCACGTGGCGCGCGATGCAGCCGGAGCGGGTGGTCGAGGAATTGAAGCGGCTCATGCGCGACTACGACATCCACGGGTTCAATTTCACCGACGATAACCTCTTCACCAACCTCGACCACGCCCACCGTCTTATTGCCGCGATCGCGCGCGCCGACATTAAGATCAAGATCGGCAAACTTCACGTTCGCATTGACTCGATCCGCCGGATGGACAACGACTTCCTCGACCTGCTTGCCCACGTTGGTGTCGAGCGCCTCACCACCGGCGTCGAATCCGGCAACCAGCGAGTCCTTGATCTCATCGAGAAGAACCTCAAGGTCGAGTACGTCCTGGAAGTCTCCCGCAAACTCATCGGCCGGCCGTTTCTGCCCGTGTACCTGTTCATGATGGGATTGCCCACGGAAACACCTGAGGAGCTGGCGCAAAGCGTGCGACTGGCGGAACAGCTTCTCCACGAGAATCCGAAAGCGGCCAAGAGTTTCAACATCTACACGCCGTATCCGGGAACATCGCTGTATCAGCTCGCCATCAAGATGGGCCTGAAAGAACCCCAGCGGCTCGAAGACTGGTCGCCGCTGACCTACCGCCACGTTGCCAAGGAATCCCCGTGGATGGTTCCCGCCACCAAGAAACTCATCTCAGGGCTCGATTTCCCCCTGATGTTCCTCGGCACCAACTTCCAGTACAAGAAGGTCCATCCCATCGTCAAGGGACTGGGGGCGCTCTATCTTCCTGTGGCGCGCTACCGCGTCCGGAACATGGATGCCCGGTTCCCCATCGAGACCAAGTTGCTGAAGACCTTTGGCTTGTTTGGCCGCGAGGATTAGCCGGATGGAAATCATCACCGTCACACGCGGCAACGAACTGCTCGGCTACGTTGCGATTGACTCCACCATCGCCGGCCACTGCTGCGGCGGCCTGCGCATGTTGCCGGACGTGACGGAGACCGAGATGGCCGGGCTGGCTCGCGCGATGACGTTGAAATACGGTTTCCTCAGCTTGCCGCAAGGCGGCGCCAAAGCCGGCGTCCGCGGCGACCCCGAAGCGCCGCCGGAAGTGCGGCGCGAACGGCTGCTCGCCTTCGGACGCGAGATTGCACCGCTGTTGCGCAGCCGCCGCTACGTGCCGCACCCGGACATGGGCACCAACAACACCGACATCCGCAGCCTGCTCGAAGCGGTCGGCGTCAAAGTCAAACACCGTGAACTGCGCGTCAAAGCTTCCGGTTATTACACGGCGCTGACCGTGATGGCCGGCGTCAAACAAGGCGCGCGACACCTCGGCCTCGACTTGTCACGCGCCAGCGTCGCCATCGAAGGCTTCGGCAAAGTCGGCAGCGCGCTTGGCGGCCTGCTCGACGCCGCGCAGGTCCGCGTCATCGCCGTCTCCACCTCGCGCGGCGCGCTCTACAACCCGCACGGCCTCGACATGAAACGCCTCTGCGCCGAAACCGGTAGCGATTTCGTCGAGCGCTACCGCGACGCCGACCATCTTGACCGCGCGGCGCTGCTCGAACTTCCCGTGGACATTCTCTGTCCGTGCGCCCGCCACGACAGCATCCACGCCGGCAACGCGGCACGTATTGCGGCGAAGTTGATTTCGCCGGGCGCGAACAACCCGATCACGACGGAGGCGGAGCGGATGTTGGAGGCGCGCTCGGTGTTGTGCCTGCCGGATTTGGTGACCAACTCTGGCGGTGTGCTGGGGGGGACGATGGAGTTCGCGATGCAGCCGCGCGACGTCATCGAGCGGTTCGTTGACCAACACATTGGCGCCCGCATCGCTCGTTTGCTGGGACAGTCCGAGTCGCCGCGCGCCCTCGCCGAGCGCGACGCGCGCGCCCGCTTCGCTGCGATGCAGCAGGCTGCCGAGCATCCGACGTTGAAAGGGCGATTGATGGAGGTCGGCTTGGAATGTCACCGTCGCGGCTGGGCGCCGGGTGGGTTGATCCGGAAACTGTCGCTCCCGTACTTCGAGCAACGGATGTGAATCAGGTCAGTTCCAACGAAGGGCAACGCACGCTGGACGGCACAGTACGGTCGTTTCTCGCTGAGTCGTTGATTGTGCCGGTGGGATTAATCGCGACGGTGATCCTGACGCGGCGGCTAGGCGCGGACGGCTATGGGCTGTACACGCTGACGGTGTCGCTGGTCGCGTGGATCGAATGGACAATCACGGCGGTGTTCTCGCGCGCGACGTACAAATGCGTCGGCGAAGTGTCGGACTGGCGGCCGGTGGGAGCGGCGGTGGTTCGTCTGCATCTGGTGATCAGTGTCGTATCCGCCGTATTGGTGGCGGCGCTGGCGGGGCCGATTGCCACGATGCTGGGCGAACCGTCGTTGGCCGGGTATCTGCGGTTGTATGCGATTGACATTCCGATCTTCAGCCTCACGCACGCGCACCGAAGCATCCTGATCGGCACGGGTGGGTTCCGCCAACGGGCGGTCTTGGGGGCCGTGCGATGGATGGTGCGGCTGGTGTTGGTTGTGTTGTTGGTCGGCGTGCTTGGGTTCTCGATCCGCGGTGCCATCCTGACCTGCATCGGCACGTCGTTGGCGGAACTGGCGATGGCCCGGCGGTTCATCAAGCCATCGTTGTTTGGTTCCGCGGACTTCCCGGTGCGGCGGTTGTGGGAGGCGGCGGTGCCGTTGTTTTTATCCGCAATGTCGCTGCGCTTGTTCGACAAGCTGGATTTGTTCATGCTGAAAACGCTCGGCGCGACTGCGGCCCAGGCGGGCGTCTATGGCATCGCGCAAAATCTGACGATGGTGACCGGAATCTTTTCCGTGTCGTTTTCTCCGCTGCTGCTCTCGACATTGACGCGGTTGCTGCGCGACGGCCACCCGGAGCACGCCCGGTTGATGGCGCGCGATTCGATGCGCCTGATACTGTTGTTGCTGCCGTTGGCGGGATTGGCGGCGGGGTCGGCTGACGAGATCGTGCGGCTGGTGGCGGGACCGAAATTTGACGGGGCGGGACCGTTGGTTGCGTTGTTGATTTTCGAGACGGTGACGGGGACGTTGTACTCGGTGGCCAACAGCATCCTGACGGTGGGAGGGAAGGCAAAGTGGACGTTCTGGATTGCCGGGCCGCTGGTGCCGTTGGCGGCGTTGGGACATCTTGTGATGATCCCGCGGTTCGGCGCGTTCGGTGCGGCAACGGTGACGACCGCGTTATCGGTGGGGGCGGCAGCGGTGACGCTTGGTGCGATCTGGCAGATGTGGCGCGTGGCGCCGCCGGTGGCGTCGCTGGCGCGCAGCGTGTTGTTGTGCGCGGGGGCGTTTGCGCTGGCGTCGCTCTGGCCGACGGCCGGTGTGATGCTGGTCATGAAACTGGCGGTCATTTCGGTGTTGGTCGTGATCGGCTACCTGGTGCTGGGTGAATTCAGCGGGCGGGAGATTGCGCTGGCGTGGTCGCTGGTGCCGGGCCGAAAACGATGAACGGCGCCGACAGGGGCATCGGTCTTGACTCCGCGTGGAGCGCCCCTAGAATCGCATGCGTGTTTGTATGAGAAGCCACGAACGCAATCGCAGTCTTCTGCAGTCGCCGCAGTTGGCGTGGGACATTCTGGTCCGCGGGCGATATGCGTTTGTGTACGATCGAATGCCGATGACCATCACCGGCATGTCGGTCGCCAAGCGGTTGAACTTGTGCCGCGCGGCCGGCAATCTCCTCCACCGACGGCTCCACCCGTGGAGCCTGCCGCTGCACATGCAGTTCGAGTGGACCAACTACTGCAATCTGCGTTGCCCCGTCTGCCCGACCGGCATCGGAGCCATCGAACGCCGCCCGGCCGCGATGGATGTCGGATTGTTCGAGCGGGTCATGGACGAAGTCGGGCCGCGCCTGTTGACCGCTTCCTTGTGGAATTGGGGCGAACCGCTGCTGCACCCGAAGTTGGAAGAGATGCTGCGGGCCGCGCGGAAACATCCCGTCGTGCTTCTGCTTTCGACCAACGGCCAGACGCTCGACGACGAACGCATCCAAGCGGCGCTGCTGCGGGAACCGCCGGCGCACCTGATTGTGGCGATAGACGGACTGACCGATGAGATCAACTCCCGCTATCGCACCGGAGCGCGCCTGAAGCCCGCGCTCGATGGCGTCCGCCGCCTTGCCGAACAGAAGAGGCAACGATGCCAGACGCTGCCCGTGTTGCACATGCGCTACCTCGTGATGAAACACAACGAGCACGAGCTGCCGCAGGTCGAGGCGTTTGCCCGCGAGAATCAATTCGACCTGTTGAGCCTGCGGAGGCTCTCGTTGATCGACACGGAATCGTCAGACGAATTGCACGGCATGTTCGCCTCGGAGGGCCGGTGCTGGCGCCCCTACGAGTACGATGGGGGACGGCGATTGCATCGCCACGATTTCATTTGCCTCGAGCCGTTCTGGTTTCCGACGTTGTTGGCCGATGGCACGGTGATCGCCTGTGAACAGGACTACAACGCCCAACTGGCCCTCGGCAAAGTGGAGAGAGATGTGTCCTTCGCGGACGTGTGGCGCTGCGGGCAAGCAGCTGAGATCCGACGAACCATTCGCGACCACCCCGACCAGTTGAGTTTCTGCCGGAACTGTCCGTACTGGGATCGCGCCGAGACGGATGTCAGCGTCCGAACCGTGTCCTTCAATGACAACATTGACTTTGCGAATCTGCTTGCCCTCCAGAGGCCGCCACCAGCGGTCCCCATGGGAATGACGCCATGATCCAGTTCTCCGTCATCGTGCCGACGCGCAATCGCTCGAGCCAGTTGCGCGACTGCATCGCGGCGCTAGAACGCCAGAATTTTCCACGCGACCAGTTCGAAGTGATCGTCGTGGACGACGGCAGTGAACCGCCCTTGACGGTGGAACCCGGCATCCGGCTCGTGCGCCAATCACACGACGGCCCCGCAGTGGCCCGCAACACCGGCGCCGCGCACGCACGCGGCCGCTGGCTGGCATTCACCGACGACGATTGCCTGCCAGACGCAAACTGGTTGACGGTGTTGGCGGCGCAACTGGCGGCGCGCCCGGACCATCTGCTCGGCGGCGCAGTCGTCAACATCCTGACAGACAACCCATACACCGCCGCCAGCCAGCAACTCGTCAGCTATCTGTACAGTTACTACAATGCTGATCCGAGTCAGCCCCGCTTTTTCACTTCCAACAACATGGCTGTCGCAGCCGCCGCGTTCCGCGACGCCGGCGGATTCGACGCGGAGCTGCCGCGCGCCGCGGCGGAGGACCGCGAGTTGTGCGACCGCTGGCTGCATCAGCGCCGCCCGATGACCTTCGTGCTCGAAGCGGTCGTGCGCCACGCGCACCCGCTCACCTTGCGGACATTCTGGCGCCAGCATTTCAACTACGGCTGCGGCGCGCATTACTACCACCTCACTCGCGCCCAGCGCGGTGGCGGCCCGTTGCGGGTCGAACCGTGGCGGTTCTACGTTGACCTGTTGCGCTATCCGTTCACCACTGCTGTTCCCCTTCCACTTCGACAGGCCGCACTGCTGTTTGTCGCGCAGGCGGCCAACGCACTCGGTTATCTCAAGGAACATCTGCAGGGCAAACCGAAGCGGGATGCGACAAAGTATTGGGAGCAGGTCGGCACGGAGTGGCGACAGTCGCAGCCGGACAAACTCTGGCGTGCGCACAGCGATGCAGTGAACCGAGCGTGGCTCGCGGCATGGTGGCCGCAACGGAGCATCAAGCGCGTGCTGAAGACAGACATGTTCGACGAAGCTGTCGGCGAAGGCGTGTTCGGGCTGCTGAAGTCGCGCGCCCGGTTCGCAGTGGGGATGGACATCGCGCTGGCGACACGGCCCGGCGTCGGCGCAGACGTGCGGCAGTTGCCCTTTGCCGACGGCGTGTTCGATGTGATCGTGTCGAATTCGACGCTGGATCATTTCGAGACGGAGGCGGAGTTGGTCGCGAGCTTGCGCGAGTTGCGTCGGGTGTTGCGGCCTGGAGGTGAACTGTTGTTGACGCTGGACAACGCGGCGAACCCGTTGGTCGCGATTCGCAACGTGCTTCCGTTCACGTTGCTGAAACGACTGGGGCTGACGCCGTATCAGGTCGGCGTGACGTGCGGACCGTCGCGGCTGCGGCGGTTGTTGCGCGAAACGGGCTTCGAGGCCGGCGAGATGAGCGCGCTGCTGCATTGTCCGCGCGTGTTCGCGGTGAAACGGGCGCGCGCGGTTCAGCGCTCTGGCGACACGATGCGGCGGGAGCAGTTTCTGGCCGGGTTGATGAAATGGGAGCGGCTGGCGTGCTGGCCAACTCGGTGGTTGACGGGTTACTTCGTCGCGGCGAAAGCTATTCGCAAACCATGAAAGTGTTGAAGGAGAACACAAAGTCGTTCTGCCCCGTTTGCTTCGAAAGCACCACGGCGCGCGTGGTCGCAAATGACGACGGCGTGTTTCTGGAGCATCAATGCCCGCGCCACGGAGCACAACGGGCGCAGGTGGAACGTGACGCGGAGTTTTACGCCGCGGTGATGTCGCGCTCGCCGGGAAAACCGCCCCCACCGTACCTGACGGTGTGCACGACATACCGGTGCAACATGAATTGCAACGTCTGTTACGTGCCGCGGCGCAATGCGGCGCTCGATTACTCGGTGGAGGAAATCGGCGCGTTGCTCGATCGCTGGCCGCACCGCGACGTGATGTTCGCGGGCGGGGAGCCGACGGTGCTGGAGACGCTGCCGGCGATCCTGGCGTTGACGCGCGCAAAAGGCAAACGCCCCTACATCGCGACGAATGGCATCCGACTTGCCGAGCCGCGTTACGCCGCAGAACTCGTCCGCAGCGGGCTGTTTGGCGTGGCGTTGTCGTTGAACGCACTTGACGGAGCGGTGCTGGAGAAGACGGACGGACGGGATTGCCTGGACGCGAAGTTGCGCGCGATCTCGAACTTGAAACGCCGCCTGCGCCGGTTTGCGATTTGTTTTTCGTTGGTGCGCGGCGTCAACGAAGCCGAGTTCGGCAAGGTGATGCGGTTCGCGCTCGGGCAGTATCCGTTTGCCCGCACCTTTCACGCCGAATGCCTGCCCGGCATTGGACGCGGCATCAACGGGGATCGCGTCTTTCTCTCGGAACTGCTGGAACTGTTCGCACAACATGCCGGCGTGCGTCGGGCGCATCTCATCGAACTCGCGGCGCACGGCAAAGCATCGCTCGGTCCGTACGGGTTCAGCGCCGATTACCGCGCAGTCGGCGGGCGTGTTGACGGATGGTTGGCGTCTTCCGCAATGGCGTTCACGAAACTGGTCCGGTCGCGGCGGCCGGATATCCGTGTCCGTTTGATTGCGGGACCGTTGCCGGACACGGTGGACTTGGAGGAAACATGGAGCGCGACCTCAACACTGGCGGCATCGAAGGTGGCGCCCATGATGGAGTTGTGGGAATACCTCGTTCGCCATCAAAGCGCGCGGAGTCAGCCTGAGTGAAACGAACCAATCCGCTCCCCGTGCTGGCAATGAAAGTGGCGACGACGTTTCATCGCCGGTTGATTTTCATGGCGCGGTCGCTCGTTGAGCCGATTCCCCATCTGCAATCCCAGTTCCACGTCGAAATCCGCCGGCTCATGGAAACGGACCTGCCGGCATATGGCGCGCTTCGTCCTGACCAGCCGCTCAACCGCATCCGGGCACGGCTCGCCGCCGGGCACTACTGCCACGCGAGTTGGCACGAGGGACGGATTGTGGACGCGGTTTGGTGCGCGTCGGGACGCGGACCGGTTGAGTATTTCAGCCACGACATCATCTTGAAGACGGGGGACGTGTATGGATATGATGCCTACACGTTGCCGAGCCATCGGGCGCACAATCTTTTCATGGCGAAAGTCGCGCATATTTTTCGTGAGTACCAAGCGGAAGGATTTACCCGGCACACGGCGCTTGTTGCGCCGGAGAACCGCGCGTCACGCGCCATCCTGAAGCGGCTTGGCGCTTGGGAGATCGGGTTGTATTCCAGTGTCGGCGTCGGTCCGTGGCGGGTCATCTGGCAGGAATCGTTCGGCGATGAGTCGTTGCCCTTGCTTTGTCCGCCTCATTCGGTACATTCGCGGCAATGACGAAGCCCGACCTGATCATCAATTTCACGCCCAACGGCATGGTTCCAACCAAACGGATGTCGCCACACGTGCCGGTGTCGGCTGCGGAGATCATCGAGCAGGTCCACGAGGCGCATGAAATTGGCATTACTATCGCGCATCTCCACGCCCGACACGCCGACGGCTCGCCGGCCCACGAGAAAAACATCTCCGCCAGGATCTTCGACGGGATTCGCAAACATTGTCCCGGCCTTGTCGTCTGCGCCTCGACGAGCGGGCGGGCATTCCCGGAGTTCGAGAAACGTTCTGCGGTGTTGGAACTGGAGCCGGACATGGCGTCGCTGACATTGAGTTCGCTTAACTTTGCCGGCGAGGCGAGCGTGAACGCTCCGGAAATGGTCCGGCGGCTCGCGGAGAAAATGGCGCGGTTCGGCGTGACGCCCGAGTTGGAATGTTTCGACGCGGGGATGGTCAACTACGCGAACTATCTCATCGGCAAAGGCGTCCTGAAGCCGCCGTTCTACTTCAACCTGCTCGTCGGCAACATCGCGACCGCGCAGGACGACCTGCTGCAAATCGGGTTGTTGATCAAAGCCCTGCCGCGCGGTGCGCGCTGGTCGCTGGCGGGCCTCGGCGACTCGCAGTTGCACGCCAACACGCTGGCGATCCTCGAAGGCGGCGGCGTCCGCGTCGGCCTCGAAGACAACCTCTGGCAGGACGCGCGCCGCACACAGTTGGCGACCAACGCTTCGCTGCTCAAACGTATCCACGAACTTGCCGCGATCTTCGAGCGCAAAGTCATGACGCCGGCCGCGTTCGGCAAACTCGGCTTCTACAACAAACGACGAACGAAGCGGGCATGAAGCTCCCTTCCTTCCAACGCGCCTGGCAGGTGTTGCGCGACGAAGGTGTCCGCAGTTTCTGGTTCAAGCTGCTGCACCTGCTTGGTTATCATCGGTTATTGTTGCTGGACCGGCCGTTGACGGAGCCGGTTCCACCGGCACAAGCCACGTCGCCGCTGGCGATGGATTGGCTGTCACCCGCCGACGTGGCGGAGTATCTGGCCTTCCGGTCGTCGCGCGACGCCCGTTTGCTCGACGAGAGGTTCGAGCGTCGTCACCGTTGTCTGCTGGCGCGCGCGGACGGGCGGTTGGTCGGCGTGATGTGGGCTGCCACCGAACGCGCCGTGATCCAATCGCTCCGGCACGAACTGCCGTTGGCGCCGGGCGAGGTCTATTTGTACGATGCCTACACCGACCCGGCGTTTCGCGGCCGCTGCATCGCGCCGGTGTTGAGCGTGGAACTGCTGCGCCGGTTTCGCGACGAAGGTTGCCGGCGCGCCATTCGCGGCACGGTGCCGGAAAATGAAGCTGCGTTGCGCGCCCACGCCAAGGCGGGATTTGAACGGTACGCGATCATTCGCCGGGTCAAGCTCGGTCCGTGGCGGTTCGTCTGGCAACGGGAGTTCTGACTCATGTGCGGCATCGCCGGCATCGCATTCAATGACGCGTCGCGGCAGGCAGACGAGCCGATGTTGCGCCGGATGACCGCCATCATGCGATATCGCGGTCCGGACAGCGAAGGGTTTCACGTCGGCCCCGGCATTGGGCTGGGGATGTGCCGGCTCAGCATCATTGACACGGTTAGCGGCGACCAACCCATCGCCAATGAGGACGGCTCCGTCGTCGTCATCTGCAACGGCGAAATCTACAACTACGTCGAGCTACGCGAGCAGTTACTGGCGAAAGGCCACCGATTACGGTCGCACTCTGACACGGAGGTCATCGTCCATCTCTACGAGGACGATCCCGACGGGTTCCTCGACAAGCTGCGCGGGATGTTTGCGCTTGCGCTTTGGGATGCCAACCATCGCCGGTTGTTGTTGGTGCGCGACCGGCTCGGCATCAAGCCGCTGCACTACGCGCTCACGCGTGATGGGATCGTGTTCGGCTCGGAGTTGAAGACCATCCTCGCCTCGGGCTTGATTGCGCCGACTCGCGATGACCGGGCATTGAAGCAACTGTTCACGCTGCGGTTCGTGCGGGCGCCGCGCACGATGGTGACGGAGGTGCAACAGGTCGAGCCGGGGCAATGGCTCCGGTTTCAGGCGGGAGAGATGACGACGAGGCAGTACTGGGACATCTCGTTTCCGAACCGTGACGAGTATGATCGCGGTATTAGCGTGGATCAATGGGCGGAACGATTGCGCGGGAAACTGGAGGAGTCGGTGCGGTTGCATTTGCGGAGCGATGTGCCGGTGGGGGCTTGGTTGAGTGCGGGGGTTGATTCGAGCGCGGTGACGGCGTTGATGGGTCGCGCGCTGCGCCGGCCAATCCACACGTTCACGGTTGGGTTCGAGGACCGCGCCGTGGATGAGTTGGAACGGAACCGTCTGCTGGACCAATATCCGGAGTATCAGCTTGTCGGTCACCGTTTGGAATGCTGCGCCGCGCACTCGGAGATGTTGCCGCAGGCCGTCTGGCATCGGGAACAACCGTTCGGACTCGGCGTGATCATCCCACGGCTGCTCGTCTCCGAACTGGCAGCGAAACAAGTCAAGGTGGTGTTGACGGGGGAGGGCGCCGATGAGGTTTTCGGTGGTTATCCGTGGTACCGGGCGGAGAGTATTCTCCGGTCATTCGCTTCGCTGCCCTCGCCAGTGCGGGCGGTGATGGCGCGCTGCCTATCGGGTCACTGGCCCGGAGCGGCGCGGATCTTGATGGCGCCTGCCGAGATGAATCTGGAACGGTTTGGTGCGTTGATCGGTTCGTTGGCCGGTGCGCGGCGTGGCTTGTTTGTGTCGGGCGACGCTAAGCCGGATGAACTGAAACTGCCGGAGGCGTTTGGCCGCTGGCATCCGTTTGCGCAGTTGCAGTACCTTGACATGAAGTCGCTCATGACCAATGCCATCATTCCGGTCGTGGATCTGCCCTCGATGGCGCACTCGTTGGAGGCGCGGGTGCCGTTTCTCGATCACGAATTGATGGAGTTCTGCGCGCAAATCCCGCCTTGGATCAAGTACCGATGGGGACGCGAGAAATACATCCTGCGACGCGCCGTGCGCGATGCGTTGCCGCCGGAGATTTGCTGGCGGAGGAAGTTCGGCATGAGGGCTCCGACTCGCGATCTGATCGCAGGCATTGAATTATCCGAAAAATCCCTGCGCGACCAAGGTTGCTTCCACCCGTCATTCGTAATGAATCTCCTCGCGCAACACCGGGGGGGGCAGGCGGACCAGAGCAACTTCTTGATGGCGATTGCCACGACGCTGCTTTGGGATGATATGTTCCTGAAATGTTCTCCATGCGCCAGACCCTGAAAACAATCCTGTTAAAGCTCCGGCAGCGGGGTTGGCCGGTGTTGGCACCACTGGCGACGTTGTACCGGCGGACCCTCGCGCGACGGACACGGTTCGTCGCCGTGGTCGGCAGTTTCGGCAAATCCACCGCCATGCGCGCGGTCTCCACCGCGCTGGGCGTGCCGATCCACCGGAGCTTTGCTGCGAATTGTTTCGGCGGCCTGGCCCTGATGGTTCTTCGTGTCCGTCCATGGTGGCGTCACGGGGTCATTGAAGCGGGCATTGATAACGTCGGGCAGATGATCCTGTACGCCCGCATCATCCGCCCGGACATCGTGGTTGTTACCTCCATCGGCAGCGAACACAACCGCTCGCTCGGCACACTGGAAACCACGCGCCACGAGAAAGCCGAGATGGTCCGCGCCTTGTCGCCCGCCGGCATCGCCGTGCTCAACGGCGACGACCCGAACGTGCTCTGGATGAAATCACAAACACGCGCCCGCATCGTGACATTCGGTTTCGGCGAGGCCAACGACGTCCGTGCCACCGATGTTCGTCTCGACTGGCCCCGTGGGACGCGGTTCACGCTTCACATCGGCAACGAATCGCGCGAGATGCAGGTCCGGCTGCTGGGCCGGCACATGCTCTACCCGATTCTGGCTGCGGCGGCCGTCGCGCACATGGAGGGTCTGCCGCTGGATCAGGCGCTGGCGCCGTTGCAGAAGTTGGCGCCCACCAGCGGACGGCTGGAACCGATTGCCCTTCCCAATGGCATCTGGATCATCCGTGACGATGAGAAGTCCACGCTCGAGACCATTCACGCCGCGCTGGATGTTCTCGCCCAAGTGCCGGCCCGGCGGCGCATTGTGGCCCTCGGTCCAGCCAGCGAACCGCCCGGCAGCCAAGGCCCCATTTATCGCGACATTGGCACGCGACTCGCGGGGATTGTTTCCCTCGCAGTCATCATCGGCAACGACAGGACACGTCGCAGCTATGCCGGAGGCGCGGAGAGCGCGGGTCTGGCTCGCTCCGCCTTCCTCTCTGCGGATGAAAGCGCGCGAAACGCAACGGAGATCCTGCGCCGTGAGTTGCGGCTGGGCGATGTGGTGCTGATCAAGGGACGATCTGAACAGCGCCTCGAACGAATCGCCTTGGGGTTGATGGGCCGCGCGGTGCGCTGTGACATCCCGGAATGCCGGCTGAAAATCAGCGCTTGCGCCAACTGTCCGATGCTCGAACGCGGCGGATGATCATGAAATCCTCCCGCCAAGCGTATCTTCGTTTCCTGCTGCGGCTGCCGCGGTTTCTGGATGCGCCGATCACCTTCGAGCAGGCGCGGGACACGCTCGCGCAGGCGCTGGCGCAACGGGAGGATAATTTCCTCCAGATGCTCCGTGATTGCGTCTATGCCAACCCCGCCAGTCCCTACCTGCCGCTCCTGAAAAAAGCCGGGTGCACACAAAATGACATCGTCGCGGGCGTTCGCGCCGAGGGACTGGACAAATTTCTGGCGCGGTTGAAGGCGGCGGGAGTGTGGGTCAGTTTCGACGAGTTCAAGTCGGCGCATCAGGGTTTCAACAACTACGCGATCTCGTCGGCGTACGAGGTGTCTTCGGGCGGATCATCGGGCAAGTCGGCGCGGAGCCATCTGGACCTCGATTACCTCGCGATGCGGGCCTGCTACGATCATCTGTTCTTCCGTATGCTTGACCTCCACGATGTCCCGCTCGCACTCTGGTACCCGAAACTTCCCGCGGTGACCGGCGTGTCGAATTCCATCCGCTACACCAAGATCGGGCAGACACCCGACCGCTGGTTCTCGCTGGTGCCGACCGGTCCCGAACTCTCACTGGCCACCCATCTCATCGTCTGGACCAGCCGCCTCTCGCGTCACCCGCTTCCAAAACCCGAACGGCTCGACATGGATCGCGTGGACGCCGCCCTCGATTGGATTGTCCAGAGCCGCCAACGGACCGGCCGTTGCGTCTTTCAAAGCTACGTCAGCCAGGCCGTCCGCATTGCCCAAGCCGCCCGCGCCCGCGGCACCGACTTGACCGGCGTGCTGTTCATCGTCGGCGCGGAACCGTTGACGGAATTCAAACACCAGGAAATCCGCGCCACCGGCGCTCGCGTGTACGCGCGGTACTTCGCCAGCGAAATCGGGAGCATCGGAGTCGAATGCGGTTCTCCTTGTTGCACCGGCGACTACCATCTGGCCACCCCCAGCATTGCCATCGTGCCCGATGGCGAGTCGCTCCTGTTCACCGCGCTCCACCGCTTTGCCCCCAAGGTCCTCATCAACGTCCAACTCGGCGACAGCGGCATCCTCGAAGAACGCGATTGCGGGTGCCCCATCGGAGCGCTGGGACTCCGCACCCACATCCGTCAGGTCGCCAGTTTCCAACTGGCGACCGGCGAGGGAATGACCGTCGGGTTCCGTAAGTTGGCGCGCTTGATCGAGGAGGCGCTCGTCCCCAAATACGGCGGGTCATCGCTCGACTACCAATGGGTCGAATGCGAAGACGCGCGCGGCCTGACGCGGCTCTGCTTGCGCGTCAACCCCGATCGCGGCGCCATCAACGAAGCCGAGTTGGTGGAGACCGTGTTGGCCTGGTTGCAGCGCGGCGATGGCGGCCTGCCGTTGGCGGCGGAACTCTGGCGGCGCGCCGGCACGATTCAGGTCGTGCGCGAACGGCCGCAACTGACCGCGGTGGGCAAGACGACGGCCGTTGTCCGCGAGAGGCTCTCACCATGAAACCGGAACCGCGCGTCACCATCCGCATCATTCACGACTGCAACTTCCGTTGCCGGCGTTGCTCCACGTTCAGCGCCCCCGGCCGCAGCGGACGGATGCGGCTCGCGCAGTTCCAACGCGCCATCAACATCCTCGCCTGCGAACGGTTCCACGGCGTCGTCACCATCTCCGGCGGCGAACCGACATTGCACTCGCGCCTGCCCGACATGATTCGCTACGCCTCGACACAACTGCCGCAAGCCACCGTCCTCGTCTTCACCAACGGAAGCTGGCTGGGCAATCCGAATTGGAAACGCGTTCTGCGCCGGCTCTTGCCCGGGCCGAACGTGGTGATCAACTATTCGTTCGACCGCCAGCACGTCGAGGGCGCGTCGCGTGCCGCAGGCGAAAAGATGGAAGCTGCGCTCTTTGACCGGGCACGACGATTCGTTCGCGCCACGCCGCGCACGAGGTTTCGGATCGCCTTCAAGGGCACGCAGCGCGAAGCGGAGCGCTTTCTCCGTCCGTTGGGCAATGTCCCGCTCTATCTCATCAAGTTCCAAAAGAACCCTGCGCGCCGACCCAAGCGACTCGGCGTCTTCGCCGTCGAAGTGAACCGCCGGGGACTTGTTGAAGTCTTCCCAACCCTCGGCCACATTCCCCGTGGCAAGTCGCTCGGCGGACTGGAGACACTCGCCTGTGCACTGCAACTGAATCGGGAGGCTTGTCGCCATGCCCGCTGAAGATCTTTCCATCGAAATCAAAGTTACCGACCGCTGCAACCAGCAGTGTTTCCACTGCATGAATGACGACGCGCCGTCCGCGGGCCGCGATCTCGATTGCGATCTGTTTCTGCGCCGGCTCGCCGAGTGGGGGCGCGACCGCGCTCGATCCGCCGTCAACTTCACCGAAGTCCGCATGACCGGCGGCGAGCCGTTATTGAATCTGCCGGCAGTCTCCGCCATCGGCCGGGCCTGTCGCGACCTGCGACTGCGTTCGGGCATCAACACCAACGCCACGTTGCTGGACGAAACCACCATCAGCCTCCTCCGTGCTGTCGGACTCACGACCATCAAAGCGTCCTTTGATAGTCTCGAAGAAGATGTCTGGCGCGCGATGCGCGGCTCCGGTGTTTCGCCGGCGAAGACCGCGGAAGGCATCCAACGGGCGGTCGCTGCGGGCTTTCACCTCATCGTCCGGTTTACCCTTTGCGTCCACAATCGCAGCCAGTTGATCCCTTGTTACCGGGCAGCCCGCGAGTGGGGTGTCAACAGGTTCCAAGTCAAGCCACTGATCCCGTCCGGACGCGCCGCCGGCACGGATTCGTTTCTCGGCGTCCACGAACTACACCAAGCAATTCAGGAACTGGCCGGAATCGTTTCCGGCCCGGTGGCTGTTCCTGAGATTCTCTGTTGGCTGCCCGAGCACGCCGCCGGACTGGCCGCACGGCCCTGCGGCAATATGACGAAAATCTACATTGGCACAGATGGAAGCGTGTTCGATTGCAATTACCTCAGTGACCCTCCGTTTGCCCATCTCCGCGACCAGAGTCTCGAAGAAGCCTGCCGCCACCGTCATCGTCACACCGAAAAAACAACCGGCGGGCACTGTGTGCTCGACGGTTGTCCCGCTTGGGAGCGCGCCTAGCAGCCTGTCGGACTTAGCTCGACACTTTTGTTGAACTATTGGCTCGGCGGGGGTGTCTTTGAGACATGCCCGCACGACTCGTGAACATTGATCGCGATACGCCACTGCTGTTGCCGCCGGAT
>Ga0233425_10002979_pt1 | contig 31898 bp, 27 predicted proteins | sample Watercolumn_Towu_2_FD_181712 | JGI IMG/M metagenome (GOLD analysis project Ga0233425, IMG submission 181712) | Freshwater microbial communities from Lake Towuti, South Sulawesi, Indonesia - Watercolumn_Towuti2014_140_MG | ecosystem: Environmental > Aquatic > Freshwater > Lake | place... | reverse complement strand
ACGCGCGCATGGAGCGGAAAGCTCTTGTCGAGACCCAGCGCGATCTCATCCGCCGTGACATAGGAATTGGCGAGCGGCGTTAGGCCGAGATCGACGAAATCATGTTTCAGCGGAGCGCCGCAAAAGCGGCAGGCTGGCGTTTGCATTTTCTTATCCAAGTAGTTTCTCGAAGGCGTCGATCTGCGCGAGCGTCGTCGCCAGAGGGCCGCTCCCCCCATGGGCGTAGCGGTACCACGACGCGGTCCAATCGATCGCCAAGCGGCCGGGCAAGCGGTCCCGCCAGTTGAGAAGCGCCCGAGCGCGCGAGGAATCGACCGCCAGAACATTCATTTCGCGCGAATCCAGCGGTTGATGATCGTAGTTCGCGTCGCGGCCGAGCGCTTTGAGCATTTCCTCGGTGAGTTCGCCCACTGTGATCGGCGTTGTCGGGTCAGGCCCGAAATTCAGTGCGCCGGGAAGGCTCTCGCCGCGTTCAAGCGCGTCGACGTATGTCAGATAGCCATGCAGGCAATCAAGCACATGCTGCCAGGGCCGCGTCGCATGCGGCATACGCAGCACCGGTCGCTCGTTCTTCGCGGCGGCGCGCACGATGTCGGGAACGATGCGGTCGGCGGCGTAGTCGCCGCCGCCAATGACATTGCCGCCCCGCGCCGTGACAAGCCTCACGCCCGTGTCCTTGAAGAAGGACTGCGCATAAGCGCGGGTGACGAGTTCGGCCGCCGCCTTGGAGGCCGAGTAGGGGTCCTTGCCGCCGAGCGGCGCGTCTTCAGCGAAGGCCGCGCCTTGCTCGTCATTCGCATAGACTTTGTCGGAGGTGACCACCAGGATGGTCGACACGTCGGGCGCGCGGCGCAGGGCCTGCAGCAGATGCGCGGCGCCCATGACATTGGTCGCGAGCGTGCCGAGGGGATCGACATGCGACCGGCGCACAATCGCCTGCGCGGCGAGATGAAAAACGATCTGCGGGCGGGCTTTTGCAACTGCGGCCTCGACGGATTCGAGATCATTCAAATCGCCGAACGTCGACTTCAGACGCTCGCCGACTTGCGCCATTTCGTAAAGACTTGCGTCGCCCTCGGGCGGCAGCGCGAACCCATAGACTTCGGCGCCGAGTCGATCGAGCCAGAGCGCCAGCCAAGCGCCCTTGAAGCCGGTATGGCCGGTCAAAAGAACGCGCCGGCCGGCCAAGGTCTTCCCCTTATCCACGCTTTAGTCCCGCCAGTCCTGCTTCATTTTCCCTCGAATTGGCGCTCGTCGGCAAATCCGGCTCAACTCCACACCTTCCATGGCGCGCGACCGCTATCCCATAAGGCCTCGAGCCGATTCTTGTCGCGTAGCGTATCCATCGGCTGCCAAAATCCTTCATGCCGATAGGCGCGCAAATCACCCTCCGCCGCCAGACGTTCCAGCGGCCGTCCTTCCCAGGGCGTCGCGTCGCCGTCGATATAGTCGATGACGGAGGGATCCAGAACGAAAAATCCGCCATTGATGAAGGCCTGGTCGCCGGGCGGCTTTTCGATGAATTTGGTGACGGCGTCGCCTTTGAGAGCCAAGGCGCCATAACGGCCGGGCGGCGTCACTGCGGTGAGAGTAGCTTTTCGCCCGTGTGTGCGATGAAACTCGATCAGCGCGCCGATATCGACGTCGGCCACGCCGTCGCCGTAAGTGAAGCAGAACGGCTGTCCCTCCTTAAGGTATTCGCGGACTCTTTTGAGCCTTCCGCCGGTCATCGACGATTCGCCCGTGTCGACCAGCGTGATCTTCCAGGATTCGCTCTTGCGGCTGTGAAATTCAACCTGTCCGGTTTCGCCGTAGACGGTAATGTCGGCGTTATGCATCACATAATTCCCGAAATATTCCTTGATCATGTAGCCCTTATAGCCGAGGCAGACGATGAAGTCGTTCACGCCATGGTGGTGATAGATTTTCATAATATGCCATAAGATTGGACGGCCGCCGATTTCGATCATCGGCTTCGGCCGGAGATAAGATTCCTCCGAAATCCGGGTTCCCATGCCGCCCGCAAGTATGACGACCTGCATTTCATCTCCTCCAGCGTCGTGGACGGCGCTCGTTGTTGGTCCAGTCATAATAGAGTTGCAGCGGATATTCCTAAACCTGCGTGGCTAATTGTTCATTGGACTGGCGCTTGGAAAGCGATCCATTCTTGATGGGCGACCTCGGCTCAAATCGCATGATCGGCTCCCGCAGACAAGTCCGGCTGAGGCCGGGTGACCAATGCGCCTAATCCCGGCTGCCGATCGGGGCGTTTTCGAACAAGTGACTGGAGTAGCAGCGGCTGCGCCCTTGCGGAAATCCCGGATGCGCGTGATAGCGTCGTGCGGCGCCCCGTTCCTCACTCGAGCGCCGCCTTCGCGAGGCGTGGAAAAATGCCTCCAAGCGCACAAGGACTTCGGTAGTGAATAATAGAGAAGCCGCCAAGAAGAGACCAAGCGCCGCCGTCGTTCTCGCCTTCTATGTGATTATGATGCTTCTCTGCGTCGCCGCTATCGAAGTCGTGCTTAGATTGCAACAAATATTCGGGCCAATCTATGAATTGGAATTTGCCAGTCTAGTCAACCAGTCGCCGTCGGATGTGCTCAATCATGTTCCCAATACGAGCGTCGCAATCGCCGGACGGAAATTCGACGAGTACGGCATCCGGCTGTATTCATCCCTCGAACGACCGGTAAATTGCGTTTACTCCAAAAAGATCCTCTTTCTCGGGGATTCGTTCATGGAGGGCTACGACGAGGCGCATACGATTCCCTATCTGATAACCAAATCGCTCGCGAAGGAAAATATTTGCATTGAACCGTTTAATGCCGGACTGTCATCGTATTCTCCGGCAATATTTGTGCCGCAGTTGAGGATGTTATATCCGAAAATTCGGCCGGATTACATCGTAGTAGACATTGATGAGACGGATTTCTACGATGATAACGCTCGCTATAAGGATTTTATTGTCAGAGATGCGCTGGGAAGAAATATAGCGGTAAAATCTGGAAGCGCTTATCGGGAGGTCATGAAAGAATTAGATGGCGCCAGAGCGCAAAACTCCTACATTATGAGATTGATCAAAATTCATTTCTCTAAATATCTGAAACTTATGAATAGTGCTCCTCGACCAGGCGTAAAGGAAAGCGACGCGATTTTTGAATTATCCAAACTCGGCGCCGAGTCGGCGCGGGCCAAGTTCAAAGACAAAATCGCTTTTTTTCAGAGCAATATTCAAGAATTAATCGACGTACTTAAGGAACACAACTTCGATTTGGATCACCTTTTGTTCATACGACATCCCCATCTCGAGCATTTGAGCGCCGCCGCTGGCGGACCGGCGTTCAACAATGTGATTTTTGAAGCAACAAAGGACGTCGCCACGGCGAACAACGTCAAAATCTACGATTCTTTGTCGGATCTTCAGGCGGCATTCAATGGCCATCCTGAGGCATATTACTTTAAGAACGACATGCACTTTAATTTTAAGGGCATGGAGGCGTACGGCGCGGCGGTAAGCGCAACGCTATCGCCCATGCTCACGAAATGAAACGCTCATGTTTTCGGCATGAGCGGCAATGGAGCGCCGGCGTGACCCGGACGTTAGATCAGAAGGGGTGGTACTGGTAGAGCCAGTTCTCCGAAAGCGTTTCGTCGCCGTTTTTGAGGTACAGACGCATTTCGACAGGCTCGGATCCCTGCACTGTAAGGTCGAACTGCGCTCGCCAATGGCCCGACACATTGTCGAACACCGCTTCGGTGAAGACATAGGAGAAGGTTCCGCGCGAGGCCCATAGCACGGGTTCCGGCTTCACGCCGAAGGGGAGCTTCGCCAGCGGCTCGCCGAGAAACTCGACCATGAATTTGCGCACCCCCTTGGGCCGCGGCTTGCCGGGCTGACCGCCATTGCCGAGTCTCGTCGCGACGCAACGCGCGAGCTTGGTCGCGAAGGGCTCGTCGGCGAGCCAGTGCAGCCGGTAGGAATATTCGAAGGACGCGCCGGGGACGGCGGGCTTTTCGGGCACCCAGACGACGACGATATTGTCGTGAATTTCGTCGTCGGTCGGGATTTCGATCAGCTGTATCGCGCCCTTGCCCCAGTCGCCCCTGGGTTCGATCCAGACGCTCGGGCGGCGATCGTAAAAGACATTGTCGAGATAGTGATCGTAATTGCGGTCGCGCTGCATCAGGCCGAAGCCCTTGGGGTTATTGTCGCCAAACGCCGACGCCATCACCCTGTTCGGATTGTTCAGCGGACGCCACAACCGCTCGCCGGCGCCGGTCCACATGCTCAGCCCGTCGGAATCGTGGACTTCCGGCCGCCAGTCGATCGCCGTCGGCTTCGCGGTCTCCGAGAACCAGTACATCGAGGTGAGCGGCGCGACGCCGAAGCGGGTGAAGGCGCCGCGCAAATAGAGCGAACAGTCGATGTCCATGACGACGCCCTTGCCGCGCGTCATCAGGAAGCGATAGGCGCCGACGATCGACGGCCCTTCGAGCAACGCATGCAGCACGACGCCGTCGGGCGTTTCCGGACCGATGTAAATCTCGGTGAAGTCGGGGAACTCTTCGTTCGAACCTGACTGCCATGTATCGAGCGCGACGCCGCGCGCCGACATTCCATATTGGCGCAATTCGCCGATCGCCCGGAAATAAGAAGCGCCGAGAAAGGCGACCCAGTCGTTTCGCTTCCAGTCGAGCGCGCCGTCCTTCGCCTCCTGAATGCGAAATCCCGCAAATCCAGCGCCCGCCGGAAGGCGCCGCGCGATCGAATCCTCCGGCATGTTGAAATAGCTGGTGTCGTAAAGGATCTCGCGCGCCTCGCCGTTTTCGACGACATGCATGCGCACGGCTTTTTTGAAAAACATGCCGAGATGGAAGAACTCAACCGGAAAACGCTCATTCGTATTGGCGAAGAGCGCATGGTCGGTGTTGTAGGTGATCTGTCCCCACTTCTCGTAATCGATCTGCGAGGTGATTTCCGGCGAGGGGATATTCGGCTGGCGGTAGGGCTCCTTGATCAGCCGTTGCGCGGTTTGCTTCAGCGTCTCGAAAGAGAAGGCTTGCGGCGCGCCGAGCCGGAGATTGGTGACGCTGGTCGCCGCCTCGCTGCGGGGCGCGCCGACGGCGCCTAATGCGCTCGTGGCCGCCGCCGCCTTGAGAAACGAGCGACGATCCTGCTTCTCGACCATCTCGGCGTCCTTGTTGCGATGTTTGGGAGAGATGCGCTTGGGCCTGCATCCGCCGCGAGTCTGTCGTGGGGCGCGAGGCATCAGGGCGCGGGACCCTTTATTCAGCCGCGGATCGGCTCATTGCGGAGGGCGGTCCGCATGAAGAAATAGAGTCCGATGAGGCCGGCGAGCGAGAAGATGATTTCCAGCGCCCGGCTGACCAGAGGATCGAGCTGGAACAGGCCTCCGAGCGCCCAGCCCGCGGCCCAGGACGCGCCGACGAGCTCGGTGCCGACGAGGATCGCTACGGCGACGAGCGTCGACAGGTGCAAATAATTGATCGGCTTCTGGCTCATGACGCCATTCTCGAGCTGGCCTCAAAAAAAGCGGCCGCGCCGCGCTTGAGCCGTGCTATCGCAAAGAACGGCCCAAAGCAAGCCGCGCCCCGCTCGGGCGGGCGCGATCTTGAACGATACGACACTGATTTAGAAGGTGAATTCTGCGTTGGGCCGCCGTAGATGCTGGGCCTCACGCCTTTCCGCTTGTATGTTTTGGCGCCGCAATGATAATCGGCGCCATCTTAGGCGCGGGGGCTTACGCGCCGCGCAGCGCGAAAGGGCGAAGCTTGTCGCAACCCGCCAACAAGATCTACCTCACCCGCAAATCCATCCACCTGATCATCGCCGAACATGACGCCGACGAGGGCGATGGCTTGAAGCGTGCGCTCGGCTGGGCGTCGCTGATGTCTCTCGGCGTCGGCGGAATCATCGGCGCTGGCATTTTCGTGCTGACCGGCACGGCGGCGGCGAACTACGCCGGCGCGGGCGTGATGATTTCCTTCCTGCTGTCGGGGCTCGCCTGCGCCTTTGTCGCCCTCTGTTACGCCGAGCTTGCGGCGCTCATCCCGGCCGCCGGAAGCACCTACACCTATACTTATGTGACGCTCGGCGAGATTTTTGCCTGGATTATCGGCTGGAACCTCATACTCGAATACGCCGCCGGCGCCGCGACGGTCGCGGTCGGCTGGGCCGGCTATTTCAATCGCGTGACGCAAGGGTTCGGCATCCATCTGCCGCCCGAACTCACAACAGCCTATTTCGCCGATCCGACGGCGTATGGGGCGCCGCCCGGCGCCGTGCATGGGCTCTTCAACGTTCCCGCCGCGGGGATCATCGTGTTGCTGACGGCGCTACTGGTGCGCGGCACGACCGAGTCGACGCTATTCAACAACATCATCGTCGCGATCAAGGTCACCGTCGTGCTGATGGTGATCGTGTTCGGCGCGGCGCATATCGACCAAGCCAATTGGACGCCGCTCATTCCTGAAAATACCGGCGAGTTTGGCGTCTTTGGCTGGAGCGGCGTGGTGCGCGGCGCGTCGGTGGTCTTCTTCGCCTATATCGGCTTCGACTCGGTCTCGACCGCGGCGCAGGAGGCGCATAATCCGCAGCGCGACGTGCCGATCGGCATCATCGGCTCGCTCATCGTCTGCACGATTCTCTACATCGCGGTCGCGGCGGTCGCGACCGGCATCGTGAACTACAAGGAGCTTGGCGTTCCCGATCCGATGGCGCTGGTGATGGATCGAACCGGCGTGTCCTGGCTCGCCTGGGCGGTGAAACTTGGGGCGCTGGCCGGACTGACGACGGCGATCTTGGTGCTGCTTTACGGTCAGACGCGGATTTTCTTCGCGATGGCGCATGACGGCCTGCTGCCGCCGATCTTCGCCAGGCTTCACGCGGAATGGCGAACGCCCGCCGTCAGCCAGATTCTCGTCGGCGTCGTGGTCGCGCTCGCGGCGGGCCTGTTGCCGCTCGACATTCTCGGCGAGATGGTGAGCATCGGCACGCTGGCCGCCTTCGCCCTCGTCTGCACGGCGGTGATTCACCTGCGCCGGATGCATCCCGAAATCGTCCGGCCGTTCCGCGCGCCAGGCATTCCCTGGCTGCCGATCGCCGGCATTTTGTCCTGTTTCGCGCTGATGGTCGCTCTGCCGCTCGACACTTGGCTGCGGCTGCTGATCTGGACCGCGATCGGGATAGGAATCTATTTCCTCTACGGGCTCAAACACGCCAAACGGATCGCCTGACCAGGCGACGCGCCGAGATTGAGGTCGAACGGCGTGGATGATGGAACCCTGGGCTCCCGGAAAGGTTACGACTTAAGTCAACGATCGTTCGCCGAGGCGGCGCGGTCGGCATAGCCTTTTGGAAGAGTAGAACTGGGTTCGTTCGACATGAATGTGCCGGCGATTGTCTGGTTTCGCAATGACTTGCGCATCGCGGACAATCCGGCCCTCGCCGCGGCGGCGCGAAGCGGCGCCCCGCTGGTGGCGCTCTATGTTCTGGACGATTCGAGCCCCGGCCAATGGCGGCCCGGCGCGGCGGCCAATTGGTGGCTGCATCATTCTATTGCGGCGCTGGCTCAGACGCTTGCCGAACGGGGCGTTCAGCTGACGCTGCGCCGTGGGCGCGCGCCATATGTGTTCGAGCGGATCATCGCCGAAACCGGCGCCGGCGCCGTCTTCTGGAACAGACTATATGAACCCTGGGCCATGCGGCGGGACGAGGAAATCGTCGCGCAACTGCGCGATGATGGCGTTAGAGCCCATTGCTTCCACGAGTCCCTGCTGTTCGAGCCGGCGACGATCCGCACCAAGCAGGGCGAGAGCTTCCAGACGTTCACGCCCTTCTGGCGGGCGTGTCTGGCCGCGCCGCCGCCCGATCGCCCGCTGCCGGCCCCGAAAAGTCTCCACGCCGCGCCGCTCACGCCCGACAGCGAAGACCTCGACGCTTGGCGGTTGCTGCCGCAGAACCCGGACTGGGCGGGCGGCCTGCGCAATGCCTGGCTCGTCGGCGAAAGGGCGGCCCGCGCCGAGCTGTCGGACTTCGCGCGCAACCATGTCGCCGACTACAAATCGGAACGCGATTTCATGGGACGGGTGGGCGTCTCGCGGCTTTCCCCGCATCTCCATTTCGGTGAATTGTCGCCACGGGAAGTCTGGCGCGCCATCAGCGAGCCGGCCAGCATCGGCGGCGAAGCCTATCTGCGCGAACTCGGCTGGCGCGAATTCTGTCATCATTTGCTGATCGCCCATCGCGACATGCCTGACCGCCCGCTTGACCGGAGTTTCGAGCGCTTTCCCTATCGCGACGACGAGGCCGCGCTCGACCTGTGGCGAAACGGCCAGACCGGCTATCCGCTGGTCGACGCGGCGATGCGCGAATTATGGATAACAGGCTGGATGCACAATCGCGCGCGGATGGTGGCCGCGAGCTTTTTGATCAAGCATCTCCTCATCGATTGGCGACAAGGCGAGCGCTGGTTCTGGGACACGCTGGTCGACGCCGATCTCGCCAACAATAGCGCCAATTGGCAATGGGTGGCGGGCTGCGGGGCCGACGCCGCGCCCTATTTCCGGATTTTCAATCCAGCGCTGCAGGGCGAGAAATTTGATCCGGACGGGGCCTATGTGCGCCGCTATGTGCCTGAATTGGCAGGGCTCGACGCGCGCTACATCCACCGCCCCTGGGCGGCGCCCGACGATATTCTGCGCGCGGCCGGCGTGCGGCTCGGCGTCACCTATCCCCAGCCGATCGTCGATCACGCGCAGGCGCGTGCGCGCGCGCTGGCGGCGTTCGAGCAGATGCGAAGCCTCGCGGCGTTGCGGCCAGCACAAGCGCTCGCCAATCGCGACGCGACCCGGTAAATCCGGCGGCATGGCCGAACACATTCGTCCTTTCGAGGAAATCCGCCTATTGCTGGCGGCGCTGCCCGGCCCCGATCGGGCGGCGGCGGCGGCGGCGCGGGCGCGCGACCAGCTGCTGACCAAGCCGCCGGGCGCGCTCGGCCGCCTCGAGGAAATCGTCGAATGGCTCGCAGCCTGGCAGGGCAGGGCGGCGCCCGCGATCGATCGCCCGCTGGTCGCGGTCTTCGCCTCTAATCATGGCGTCGTCGCGCAGGGCGTTTCGGCATTTCCGGCGAGCGTCACGGAGCAGATGGTCGCGAATTTCCTCTCCGGCGGCGCGGCGATCAATCAAATCTGCCAATCGCAAGGCGTCGGCCTGAAGGTCTATGAACTGGCGCTCGAACGGCCGACGGCGGATTTTACGCAAGCGCCGGCAATGGACGAGCGGGAGGCGGCGGCGACCTTCGCCTATGGGATGGAGGCGGTTGGCGGCGAGATCGACCTCCTGGCGCCGGGCGAAATGGGCATCGGCAATACGACCAGCGCGGCGGCGATCTACGCGGCGCTCTACGGCGGACCGGCGTCGCGCTGGACGGGACGCGGCACGGGGCTCGACGACGCCGGCCTCGCGCGCAAGAACGCAGCGATCGACGCCGCGCTGGCGCTGCATGGGCCGCATCTCGCCGATCCTATGGAAATTCTGCGCCGGCTCGGCGGGCGGGAAATCGCGGCGATGATGGGGGCGATCGCGGCCGCGCGGCTGAACCGAATCCCCGTCGTGCTCGATGGCTACGTCGCCTGCGCCGCGGCGGCGATTCTTCACGCGATCGCGCCTGACGCGATCGCCCATTGTATCGCCGGCCACGTCTCGGCGGAGGGCGCCCATGGCGAGGTTCTGACGCGGCTCGGCAAGCGTCCGCTGCTTAATCTCGACATGCGCCTGGGCGAAGGCTCTGGCGCCGCGCTCGCGATCGGCCTGATCAACGCTGCGCTTGCCTGTCACCGCGACATGGCGACCTTCGAAAGCGCGGGCGTGTCGGAGAAGTCGAAATAATCGCCCGTGGTTCGGTTCCGCACGCAAGAAACTGTCACATCCGCATGCGCATTGAAGTCAAAAGGCCCAATGCCGGCCGCTGAACCGCTAAGGAGCGCGGTTTCATGATCTCACTTCCATTCCCTTATCTCGCCGCGATCCTGATCGCGTCGCTCGTGGCGGCGCTTCTCTTTCATCTCAGCCGGATCCTCGGCCGGCAGCGATGGGTTCACGCAGCCTACGCCGCCGCCGCCATTGGGCTGATCGATCTGTTGGGCGCCGCCGCTTTTGGCTGGCGGTTTGACGGCCAGGACGCGCTGCTCTGGGTCTATCTCGCGCTTTTTGTCTTGACCCTCGCGAATGTCGCGCGGCGACGCATGACGCTCGGCGCAATCGGCTTGCCATGGGTTTCGGCGCTGATCCAGCTCGGCGTCGTCACTTATATGTTCGCGCCGGAGCCGTTCCGAAAACCGCCGGTGACGGCCGCGCTGTTCCTTTATTTCCTGTTCGAGGCCGCGGTCTGGTTGCGCGGGCGGGAGGAAGAGCCGGCGACGGCAGGCGACGACGACGATCGGAAGCGTCCGCCGCTCTTCCCGCCGCAGCGGCGTCGCGGCGTCGCCGAAGTTTCCCTCGCGGTCGTGGCGATTGCGGTCGCCTATCTGCTCGTGGTTGGGCCGCGTTCCGCAACTGTCGATTTGGAGTCCGCGACGGCGCAGCAGCATGAGACGCAGATCGAGGAGGCCGCCGTGAGCGGCGAAACGGCGGCCGCCGAGGAGACGCCGGCAACCGGCGAGGCCGCGGCGGCCGCGGAGCCAGCAGTTGAGGATAACGCCGCAAATTCCGGGGCCTTAGCGAAGGAACAACCGGAACCGGCTCAGCAAATCGCAGCTAGCGAACCCTCGCCGCCGCCAGCGCCCGCCGCGGCGAAGGATCCAGGACCTTATACGGCCCGGGCGGGGGACACCTTCAAATCCATCGCCAAGCGGCTCTATGGAACGGCGAAAAAGTGGCGGGCGCTCGCCGACGCCAATCCGGAGCTGAAGGCGAAGAGATTCCGCGCCGGCCAGCTCATCAGGCTGCCGTCGGCGCCGACCCCGTGAATGTTGCGGGCTGGGGTTTCGCGCCTTAAAACGCCGCGTCCGAACGGGTTTTGACGCCCGCGTCAAATGCCGAGAATTGCAGTGTCTCCTGCTCGGTCATCATAAAATCGAGCCGCTGATCATGCGGCTCGACCGGCACGTGATCCGCTTCCTGGCAGGAATAGGCCACGCCGATTGCGACGACCGGCTTTTTGGCGCGAAGCGCGGACAGAGTGGCGTCATAAATGCCGCCGCCATAGCCAAGCCGGAAGCCGCGCCGGTCGAAGGCGGCGAGCGGCGAAAACACGATATCGGGGTCGTAGGCGGGGCTGTCTTCGGCGGGCTCCGAGAGACCGAACGGTCCCTTGACGAGGTCGTCGCCGGGCGCGAAGGCGCGGAAGGCCAGCGGCTGGCGGACCTTATGCATAACCGGCAGCGTCACGCGAAAGCCTTCGGCGGCGAGCGCGTCGATCAGCGGGCGGGTATTGAGTTCGCTGCGGATCGGCCAATAGACCGAGACGATCGGCGCGTCGAGCGCGGCTTCGCCCGCGATCCGATTAACGAGCGCGAGCCCCCGCGCGGCGATCGAGGCGGCGGCCTCATGGGCTTCGTGCTGGGTGACGAGATCGCGCCGCGCCAGCGAACGGCGCCGCAGCTCGGCTTTCGGATCGCTCATGCGAGAGGAATAACAGGGAAGGAGAGTGCGGGCCACAGAGCCGTGGGACATCGATCCCGGGAACCTACAACGTAGGTGGGCGCCATATGGCCAAGCCCACGAGCGAGGCCAGGGACAGCTCCCATAAGGATCGATAAGGCCCCGGGGAATAATAGTCCTGCACGCACCCCGCAGCGCCGCGCAAGGAATGTAGCGTTCCGCGCGGCGCGGCGCCAGTAGTCGTTTCGTCTATGTGAGCGCCAATTCGAACGGCGCGGACTTCGTCCGTTCGTTGCTCTCGGCCGAAGCGCGCTGAATCCGCGTTAGCGTAAATAGGCCGAAGGGCGCGAGCGGGCGGCGTTCGACGAGCTTCATCTGCGGGTTCCGGTCGATCCAGTCGCCGATGATCGACCAGGGGAATTGCGGGCGCCAGCCGAGCTTGGGCGCCATATGGCGGTCGAGCCAGGCTTCGAACAGCGCAATCGCGTCGTCCTTGCCGCTCACATGGTTGACGAGCACGATCTCGCCGCCCGGCCGCAGCACGCGCGCGAGCTCGTCAAGCATCGCCGCAGGCTCAGGAACCACGGTCAGCACATAAGGCGCGACGACGCAGGCGAAACTCGCGTCGGCGAAAGCCATCTGGGTCGCGTCCATCTTCACCAGGCCAGCGACTTGATCGAGGCGTTCGCGGCGCACGCGCTGCGCGGCGCGGCGCAACATCGGCTCCGACAGATCGACGCCGACCACCTGCGCATGCCGAGAGAACAGCGGCAGTTCGAGCCCGGTGCCGACGCCGACGTCAAGAATGGGCCCGCGCGCCTTTGAGGCCGCCGCCGCCGCGGCGCGGCGGCCCGGCTTCAGCAGCACGTCGAAGGTCAAATCGTAAATCGGCGCCCAGCGCGCATAGGCGGCTTCGACATTGCCATTGTCAAGAGTTTCTACTTCTCGGTAATAGTTTCTTGCTTCACTCATCAAGGCGCCCTTCGCCGTTCCGCGGCGCGCAGCGTCGGCGCCTTCGATGCCATTGTTATAGCGGCCGGCTCGACGGCGGCGATAAATCCGCCGCCGAGCACGCGCGCCTCATTGTCGTCGGCGTCGTAGAAGACGCAGGCCTGTCCCGGCGAAACGCCGAATTCGCTCGACGCGAACACGACCGAGGCGCCGCCATCGTCGCCGGCGATCAGCCGCGCCGGCGCCGGCGGCCGGGTCGAGCGCACGCGCGCCATAATGTCCATTCCCTCGGGAGGCAGGGACGAGAGAGTCCCTTCGCCGATCCAATTCACGTCGCGCAATTTCGCCGCGCGCGTCTCCAGCGCCTCGCGCGGACCGACGACCACTTGAGCTTTCGCCGCATCGAGACGCAGCACGTAAAGCGGCTCGGCGTCGCGACCGGCGACCTTGGCGCCTAGGCCGAGGCCGCGTCGCTGTCCGATGGTGTAATGGATGACGCCGGCATGGCGCCCGAGCACCCGACCGTCGAGGTGAACGATCTCGCCCGGCACGACGGATGCGGGCGCGAGCTTTTCGACGACGTCGGTATAGCGCCCGGTCGGCACGAAGCAGATGTCCTGGCTGTCCGGCTTGTCGGCGACCTCGAGGCCGATGCGGCGCGCCATCTCGCGAACCTCGGCCTTGGTGTAGTCGCCGAGCGGAAAGCGCAGCATCCGCAATTGTTCGCGCGTCGTCGCGAACAGGAAGTAGCTCTGGTCGCGCGAGGCGTCCTTGGCGCGATAGAGCGCGCGTCCGCCGTGTCCGTCGTCGCGGATGGAAATGTAATGGCCGGTCGCGAGCGCATGCGCGCCGAGGTCCTTGGCCGTTTCCAACAGATCGGCGAATTTGATGAACTGATTGCAGGCGACGCAGGGTACCGGAGTCTCGCCCTTGGCGTAGCTCGCGGCGAATTCGTCGATCACCTTCTCGCGAAACTTGCTTTCATAATCGAGGACGAAATGCGGAATGCCGAGCCGCGCCGCGACGCTTCGGGCGTCGTGGATGTCGCGGCCGGCGCAACAGGCGCCACGGCGATGCGTGGCTTCGCCGTGATCATAGAGCTGCATCGTCACGCCGACGACGTCATAGCCCTGCTCCTTCAGCAGGGCGGCGACCACGCTTGAATCGACGCCGCCCGACATGGCGACGACGATTCGCGTCTCGCGCGGCGAGGACGGCTGCGGCGCATGATCCGATACGCTATTTGTCATTAATGGAGGCGACGCCTGTCTACTAAACCGTTGGGCGAGATGGGTGAAGGCGCAAACCAAACGCCCGGCCCGCCGCGCATCGGTGAGGCCGCCATCATCATTTAGAGCATTACCCGCGTGAGAGGCAATCCTATCGCAGTTTTATGACAGACAATCCGCCATCGTCGCGTCATATTGTTCGTGGCCGCCATCGCTGCTATGACGCCGCGGCGTTTAAGGCGCGGGGGCGGACTGAATGGCGGCGATGAAACTCCTGGCTGGCAATTCCAACCGGCCGTTGGCGGAGGCGATCGCCGCCCATCTCGGGGTTCCGCTTTGTCGCGCCCAGGTTCGCCGCTTCGCCGACCAGGAAATCTGGGTTGAAATCCTGGAAAATGTCCGCGGGCAGGACACATTCGTGATCCAGTCCACCTCCGCGCCGGCCAACGACCATCTCATGGAGCTGTTGATCATGGTCGACGCGCTGCGTCGCGCTTCGGCGCGTCGCATTACGGCGGTCATCCCTTATTTCGGCTACGCCCGTCAGGATCGCAAGCAAGGCCCGCGCACGCCGATCTCAGCGAAGCTTGTCAGCAATCTCATCACCCGGGCCGGGGCGGACCGCGTTCTCACCGTCGATCTTCACGCCGGCCAGGTTCAGGGCTTCTTCGACATCCCCACTGACAATCTCTTCGCCGCGCCGGTCATCGTGGCGGACATAAAGTCGCACCTCGATCTCAAGAACGTCATGGTCGTGTCGCCGGATGTCGGCGGCGTCGTGCGCGCCCGGGCGCTGGCGAAGCGCATCGACGCGCCGCTGGCGATCGTCGACAAGCGACGCGAGCGCGCCGGCGAATCGGAAGTCATGAACATCATCGGCGACGTGAACGGCCACAATTGCATACTGATCGACGACATCGTCGATTCCGGCGGCACGCTTTGCAACGCCGCGGAGGCCTTGCTCGCAGCGGGAGCGGGCTCCGTATTCGGCTACATCACCCATGGCGTGCTGTCGGGCGCGGCGGCGGAGCGGATAACGAAGTCCAAGCTGAAGCAGCTCGTCGTCACCGACACGATCCGCGCGACCGCCGCGGTCGAGGCCGCGCCGAATATCCGCGTCATTCCGATCGGCCATCTGATTGGCGAGGCGATCGCCAGAACCGCGCGGGAGGAGAGCGTGTCGAGCCTGTTTGATTGAGAAAATTTGATTTTTGTTCGCAGTTTCGGAAGGAGCGCTGGAATGGAAACCGTGGAATTGACTTGGGGAAATGTGCTCAAGATTTGGTGGGCTTGGACATGGCGCACTGTGCTGGGCGGCATGGCCATCGGATTTTTTGTGGGGCTTCTGGCGGGTATTATCGCAATTGCCCTTGGATATGATGCTGCGGACGTAACGGCGCCCATTGCGGTTGTTAATTTTCTCATAGGCATGGGGTGGTCAGTTTACTGTTTTCGTTGGGTGCTCTCGCTACCCTATGCAAATTTCCGTGTAGCACTCATCTCGAAAAACATCAGGCGGGCGATCGATGAGACCCCTCCGAGCGAAGCCGAGCTAGTCTAAAAGTGGAGCGATGCGAAAAGACGCCGCATGACGCAACGCGCCGCTCTCGAACCCGTCCCGCCGCGATTCAATCTCGCCCGCTATTGCCTCGCTGAAAATGCGCGGCTGCGGCCGGACGCGACGGCGCTGACGATTGTCGGCGACGCTAGCGCGCAGCGCTGGAGCCATGGCGAACTCGATTTGAAGGTCCGGCGTCTCGCGGCGGGCCTGCGCGATCTCGGCCTGCCGCGCGGCGCCCGCGTGATGATCCGGATGGGCAATGAGGCGAATGCCGCGCTCGCCTATTTCGCCTCGATCGCCGCCGGCTATGTGGCGCTGCTCGCCTCCTCTCAGCTGACCTTCGAGGAATCGGAATTCATGGCGCGCGACTGCGGCGCCTCGGTCCTGGCGCTGGGCGCGTCCTTCGAGAATGAGGCGCATGGAGGCGACGCGCATATTCTGCGCGGCGCCGATCTGGCGCGTCTCGAGGAGGCCGCGCCTCTCCCGGATTACGCCGACACCGCCGCTGACGATCCCGCCTATCTGGTCTACACCTCCGGCACGACGAGCCGGCCGAAGGGCGTGTTGCACGCCCATCGCGCCGTCTGGGGCCGCCGGCCGATGCGCGCGCATTGGACGGGGCTCGGTCCCGGCGACGTCATGCTGCACGCCGGCGCGATCAATTGGACCTATACGCTCGGCGTCGGCGTGGTCGATCCGCTGTCGGCGGGGGCGAGCGCCGTGCTCTACAATGGCCGGCCGGACCCTGCGGCATGGCCCCGGCTCATCGAAGCCCATCGCGCGACGATTTTCGCTGCGGTGCCGGGCGTCTTTCGCCAGATTCTCAAATATGGCGCGCCGGAGACCGCCAATCTGTCGAGCCTTCGGCATGCGCTCTCGGCCGGCGCGGCGCTGCCGTCGAGCCTGCTCGAAGACTGGCGCGCCCGCACCGGCAAGGAAATTTATGAAGCCTTCGGCATGAGCGAAATTTCGACCTTCGTCTCCAGCGGCCCGACGACGCCGGTGCGTCCGGATTCGCCCGGCAGGCCGCAGCCGGGGAGGGCGGTCGCGGCGCTCCCGCAGGACGGCGGTGAGACTGCGCTGGCGCCGGGCGAAACCGGCCTTCTCGCGGTGCGCCGCGACGATCCGGGCATGATGCTCGGCTATTGGAACCGTCCGGAGGAGGAGCGGGAGGCCTTTCGTGGCGACTGGTTCGTCTCCGGAGACCTCGTCGAGTTTGACGCAGACGGCTACATGTGGCGCCACGGGCGCGTCGATGAAGTCATGAACGCCGGCGGCTATCGCGTGTCGCCCGCGGAAGTCGAAAAGCGGCTGCTCGAAATCGGCGGCGTGGTCGACGCGGCGGCGGCGGAGCGGCCTGGACGCGACGCGACCGCGACGATCATCAAGGCCTATGTGGTGACGCGCGACGGCGCGCCGCAGGACGAATCCGCGATTATCGAATACTGCCGCGCGCATCTGGCGGCTTACAAATGCCCCCGCGCGGTTGTTTTCCTCGACGCGCTGCCGCGCAACGCTAATGGCAAGCTCAATCGCGCCGCGCTGCCGTAAAAAGTGGAGGCCCGATCAGACGCCGGGGCGTGCGGCGAATGATCGGGCCTCAGGTCCGCTCACAGGGAGGAGCGCGGACTACCGTAAATTCAGAGGGCGGGGAGTCGGTCGGGTTCGGCTCGCACCGATTTAACCGCCACTCGGCCGCGCGCCCGCTTCTTGGGCTTCGTCGGCGGAGCCTTGCCGTTGATGGCCGCCTTCATGTTGGGCGACGCCTTGAAGGTGATGACGCGCCGCGCTTCGATCGGAACCGGCTCGCCGGTGCGCGGATTGCGACCCGCGCGCTCGCGCTTGATGCGCACTAGGAAAGAACCGAAGTCGTGCAGCTTAAGCGACTCGCCTGACGCCAGCGTCGCCGCCATTTCCTCGATCACCAGGTCGGTCAGCCGCTTTGCTTCCCTGCAGGACATGCCGTCGATCCGGCGATGGATCGCCAAAGCGATGTCCTGGCGCGTGAGCGTGCCGCGCGAACCGCCGCCCTGAAACGCAGCTTCATTTTCGACGTCCTCTTCTCCCGCATTCATGAAGGAGTCGGGCATTTCTTTTGGATTGGCGTTTGACATCAGCGCACTAATCCTCAGTCTTGGGCGGAAGCGTAGCCTTGGCTTAACACTTGCCAGCCGGGGGATTGCGCCGAGATTGCATCAGAACCTGATTGTTCCGGAGCGCGCGGGTCGTCATGCCATTTGACTTCGCTCGCGATGCGCAGCTCTTGCATCGACTACCGCCGCCGCACGTTCCAGTTTGACGCAACTTGGCGCAATATCGCGCTAATCTGCAGATTGCGTGCTAGCTTGCCGGCTTACGCCTCTTCCGCGCCGAACGGCGGATGCGCAGTGATTTTTTAACCAATCGGCCCGCCTCGCCGCTGTGAGGGCTTTGACGACGTGTGCTAATTTGAGACGACTGGGCTAAAGTTGGATCATTTTGAAGAAGGCGGCGCCTGTTCCGAGACTTTGGACTGAGCGAGCTTTGCAGCCCTATCGCCGCCGCGCACTAAAGCTGACTGGCCGATGAATGGCGCTGCCATGTCCGGTTCAGACAATCTGGGTCATGTTAATGCGAATGAGGCGCCGCGATCGGCGGGGCCTCAGCGGACCGGAGCGGAGATGTCTCGTCAGCCACTTGTCCTTATCTTTCTTCTGACGCTCGCTGCGTCTCCGGCGGCCGCCTGGGACGATCAGGGGCGCGAGGACTGCGCGCCGCGTCGCAGCGAGAGCTTCGGCCACGGCTACGATCCTTTCGACGATGGTTCCGAGGCCTGGTTCGCGCCCAATGTGGGCTCCTGGGCCGATCATGCCGACGCCTATTACGGATATGGCGAACGCCATATCCAGGGAGACACACTGTTCGATCAGCGGGGCGAGGTCGTCGACGATCGCTAAGTAAGAGTTCGCGAATAGTCGACAGCCGCGTCACGCTATCCGTCGCCGACGCCCCGCCCCTCTCGCACGGCGACGGGCCTAGAGCCTCCCGGAGCAATCCGGGAGGCTTCTTCGCAAGCGCTTGCTAGAGCGGCCTGAGGCCGAGCGCCTTGCCTTCCTTGGCGTCGCGTCGCCAAACGCCCGAGGCGTCCTTGTCGAAATGGGCGCTGTGCCCCTTGCGGGCGGTCAGCACGAGACGCCCGTGATCAAGTCCCCAGCCGACCGGGTCAAAAATCACGACGCCATTGTCGCGGCAGGCGGGAGCGAGCTGGGCTTTCAGACCAGCGCGGCCGCGCACGCGAGCGTCGAGCGTCAACATGCAGCCGGTGTCCTTGTCGCCCTCCCGGAGTATCGAATAGCGGCCGGAGGCGTCTGACGGACCCGCAGCTAGCGCAAGCGGCGCCGAGAGGCCAGCGGCGGCCATAAGGCAGAACCCCAGCACATAGGTCCGTCGCCAGATAAATATCGCCATTTGCGCTATTGCCCCCGCCTTCGTGAAAATTGTCTCAGTTTGCCTTTTAAACGGCCGACGGCCAAGCCGATTTCGCACGCGCCCGCGTCAAAGTGCGGCAGACGCATGTTTTGCGCGGCAAGCTGCGTCGCGATATCTCTTTGAGAGGCGCCGCGATGCGGCGAGGGAGAAAAGGGATGGACGCAGCGTCGCTGGCTTTGGCGGAACGGTCCGCGCCGCGCTACACGAGCTATCCGACCGCGCCGCATTTTTCCAACTCAATTGGAGACGCCGAGATGCGGGCCTGGCTGGCGCGCCTCGATCCCGGCGCGTCGCTCTCGCTCTATTTTCACGTGCCGTTTTGCACGGCGATCTGCGTCTACTGCGGCTGTCACACTAAAGCCGTACGTCAGGATGCCCCCCTCGAATCCTTTGCGCAGACGCTCAAGAGCGAAATCGCGCTGACCGCGCAGGCGACGCGCGCGCGGCGCGTCACGAGCATTCATTGGGGCGGCGGCACTCCAGGCATTCTCGGTGCATCGCGCTTTGCTGCGATCGTTTCGGTTCTGCGAGAAAATTTCGAACTCGCCGCCGTAACCGAGCACGCGATCGAGCTTGATCCGCGCTTGCTTGACGCCGACCTCGTCGAGACGCTGGCTGCGGCCGGAGTCACGCGCGCTTCGCTCGGCGTGCAGGACTTCAACGCCCATGTGCAGGCGGCGGCCGGCCGCATTCAGCCCCTCGAGACGGTGGCGCGCGCCGTGGAATTGTTGCGCGGCGCCGGGATCGCGGCGATCAATCTCGATCTTATGTACGGCCTGCCGAAACAGAGCGTCGAAGACGCGGCGCGCACCGCTGCGCTTGCCGCGTCGCTCAAGCCGCAGAGGCTTGCGGTCTTCGGCTATGCGCATGTGCCCTGGTTCAAGTCGAACCAGAAGCTGATCGACGCCGCGGCGCTGCCTGGGATCGGCGAGCGGCTGGCGCAGGCCGCCGCCGTCCGCGTCATGCTCGAAGAGCAAGGATATGAGGCGATCGGATTCGATCACTTCGCGCGCCCCGACGATCCGCTGGCGATCGCCGCGCGCGAAAAGCGGATGCGTCGCAATTTTCAGGGCTATACGATCGACGCCGCCGATGCGTTGCTGCCGTTCGGCGTTTCCTCGATCGGGCGTCTCCCGCAGGGTTACGTCGGCAACGCTGTCGATCTCGCAGGCTGGCGGCGCGCGATCGACGCCGGGCGTTTCGCCACGAGCCGCGGAGTCGCTTTCACGCGCGAGGATAACGCCCGCGCCGACCTGATCGAACGGCTCATGTGCGATTTCGAGGTCGACTATGGCGCCATCGCCGGGCGCTATGGATATGCCGATGAATTTTTCGACGAGGCGCAGGCATCGCTCGACGCGCTGGCGAAGGATGGCGTCGTAAACATGCAGGGCCGGCGCGTCGTCGTGACGCAACGTGGAAAGCCCTTCGTTCGGCTTGTCGCCGCCGCCTTCGACGCCTACCTGCAGACTTCGCCAGCCCGCCATTCCTCGGCGGTGTGAAGCGCTTCGACAAGGAGACGCTGATGACGGCGCTTACGCTCTTTCTCGCAAAGCTGATCGGCGCCTATGCGCTGATCATGTCGGCGTGGATGCTGGTGCGCAAGGACGTGGCGCTCCAGATGATCGACAGCATTTCGCGCGAGCCTGTCGCCATCGCCTTCATCGGCATGATCCGGCTGGCGATCGGTCTCGCCATTGTGATCGGCCATGACAATTGGAGCGACGCGACCGCGGCGCTGGTCTCGCTTGTCGGCTGGATCACGCTGATCAGCGGCGTGCTCACCCTGTTCCTGCCGCCGCAGACCGTGCGCGAGATATTCTCGAAGATGGGCTATGAACGACGCTATCCGATATTCGCGCTTGTTTCCTTTGCTCTTGGCGGCGCGTTGCTGATCGCTGGGTTTAGCGCCTGACAGGTCGAGATTGGCGCTTGTCCGCCATCGTCGCCTCCGCCATCGTGAGGCGCTGATTCGACTTTGCACCATGCCCGTCTGGACGCCCGAACAGGACCAAGCGCTGAACGCCGTCGCGCGCTGGCTCGAAACGCCGAGCGCGCCGCAGGTATTTCGTCTGTTCGGTTTTGCCGGCACCGGCAAGTCGACGCTCGCCCGTCATCTCGCCGAACATGTCGACGGCGACGTCGCTTTTGCGGCCTTCACCGGCAAGGCGGCGCTGGTCATGCGCTCGAAGGGCTGCAAGGACGCGCGCACGATTCACAGTCTCATCTATCGCGCCACCGATAGCGAGACCGAAGAGCCTTCCTTCGTTCTCAACGACGACAGCGACGCGGCGCATGCGAAGCTGATCGTCATCGACGAGTGCTCGATGGTCGATGAGGAGCTCGGCCGTGATCTCCTCTCCTTCGGAAAAAAGGTGCTCGTTCTCGGCGATCCGGCGCAATTGCCGCCAGTCAAGGGCGGGGGATTCTTTACCGAGGCCGAGCCTGACGTGATGCTGCAAGAGGTGCATCGGCAGGCGGCGGACAATCCGATCATTCGGCTTTCGATGGCGATCAGGGCCGGCGAGGGCGTCGAGCAGGGCGTTTTTGGGGAGACGCGAATCGTTCGACGCGACGCGCTCGATCCGGCGCTGGTCACCGGCGCCGATCAGGTGCTCGTCGGATTGAACAAGACCCGCCGCGCCTATAACGCCCGCCTGCGCGAATTGCGCGGCTTTGCCGGCGAGCTGCCGCTGTCGGGCGACAAGCTCGTCTGCCTGCGCAACAATCGCAAGAAGGGGCTGTTGAACGGCGCGCTCTTTACGGTAAAGAGCGCCGGCGCGGTGCGCCGCGGCAAGGTGAGAATGCTGGTGACGCCGGAAGACGGCGAAGGCGTCAAATTTCAGCGCGTCGCCGTCATTCCGCAAATGTTTGGCGCCGAGAGCGACATTCCTTATGCGCTTCGCAAGGACTCCGACGAATTCGACTTCGGCTATGCGCTTACCGTCCACAAGGCCCAGGGTTCGCAATGGGACGACGTGACGTTGTTTGATGAGTCCTTCGCCTTCCGCGAACATCGGGCGCGCTGGCTTTACACGGGCGTCACCCGGGCGGCGAAGAGGCTGACGCTGGTGATGTAATATTTTCTATTCTGCGCGACGCGCGTCCCATGAGAAATTCGCTTGAACGGCTCGGATGTCATTCCCGACGCGCGAAGCGCGATCGGGAATCCAGAGCAAGACCAGCGTTCTTGGATCGGCTCTGGATTCCCGGTCAGGCCTTCGGCCTGCCGGGAATGACAGACGCCGCAGCGAAGCGAAGCTCGTCACTTATTTTCCCCAGGCGTCGATGGCGTCGGCGAAGACGCGCTCGCCCGACGGGCCTTTCTCCATATTGATCGTCGCCGCGCGGCCATCGGCGAGCTGCATCGGCAGATCAAGCGCGGTGAGCGATCTGAGCAGAAGAATATTGCGCGACTCGTGATCGCCGCGCATCAGACCGATGAGGAAATTGTTTTCGGTGATCGGCACGGGAATGCCGATGACTTTTTCTCCCGACTGGGCGTCGGAGCGTCGCATTTGAATTGGGCCGATCGCCTTGACGCCGCCAATCGGACTGCCTGGCGCCAATGTGAACGACACGTTGATCGTATGCGACGCGGAGAGCGTCGCATCGGTGTTCCTGCGAAACAGAAGCGACATTTTCAGCTTGGCGTCGGGGATGTCGATGTCGCCGCGAATCGCGGAACCGACCGGCTCGCCTGGTCCGCCGACATTCTCGAGGCGCCAGACGACCGAGCCATTGTAGATCTTGTCGACCTTGGTCGGTTCGGCGACCGAGCCGACCCACATTTCCGCTTTTTGCGCCACCGGCACGGCGGGGTTACGCGGCGTCGCCGTCTTGACCGCCGTTCCGTGGCCGCCGACGCGATCGTTGATCTTGCCGCTTTCGGGCGCGCTGGCGGATGACTGCTCCGGTTTGAGTTTGGCGAGATCGTCAGGCTGTTCGCGAAGCTGCCAGGCAAGCGTTCCGACGATCGCCACGAGCGCGACGACAACGCCAGCAATGGATAAAGTCAACCGCAGCGAGCGTTTCGGCCTTGGCGCGCGCAGCGGCGCGGGCGGCCGCTGCAATTCGCGCGGCGGAAGGTCGCCTCTGCCTGTTATGGGCGGAAAAGGCGTGTCGCGCCAATTCGACTCTTCGTTCTCGGTCGACGCGCGCGCGGCCGGCTTTACGCTCGTGATCGGCTGTGGCGCGGTCGCTTCGACGCCAGGCTTCGGCGCCTGCGCCTGCTTAGCGGCGCTCTCAATCTCGACTCGCTCGATCGCTTCTTCGAGCGCGCGGCCTTCGGCGGCGATATCGGCTTCGGCCACCGGCGGCTGGATGCTTCGCAACTGGTTGAACAGCGCCTTGCGGGCGCGTTCGTACACCGCTTCGCGCGCGTCCGATGTGGACTGCGGCAGAGCGGCGACCGCCCGCGCGATCAGAGAATGGTAGTCTGCCATGTCAGTTTATGAGCATTTCCGGCATTGGGCGTCAATCCTGACGCCGCCAGAGTCCAGGAAAAACGGGGGATTCTGGGGCGCCGCGCGCTTGCGGTGCGAGCGCGCGGCGAATTCGCAAGACGATGGTCGACGCTCTGATGCCGCGCCACGCAAATTCGCCGTAAAGTGACGAACGCAAATAGTTATCTTAGCGGCGTAAGCCGGCCTTGATCTGATCGCGCTCGAACATCGAGACGTCGCGCTTTGACGCTCCAAGAATGATTAGAAACGCGCAGGGGACCGCGAAGCGATCAGCCAGTAGATCGCTCCCGACACAGCGCCGGTAAGGAAAAAAAGCAGAGAGATACGAACTTCGAGCGGGTTCGCGTCCTGGGCGCGCTCAAGCCCCTTCGCCGCGCGCGCGATCCAAGGCGAGGCGCCGGCTAACGTCGCGCTCACGCCCGAATACCACAAAAGCGAGCGCGCGCCCGCGATCTCGCCGATCAACGCCGCGACCGCGAGGGGCGCGACGCAGGTGCCGATGACGATCGCCCAGACGATGATTCCGAATGTCGCCAGAGGATCGTTGAACTCTCCGGCGCGCATCTCTTCATCGAAGAAGGCGTAGAGGCCGGAAAGGCCCGCTTCAAATCCCGCTTCACGCATCGCCGGGTCGAGGACCGACGCGACGAGCAGGAAAATGGCGCCCGCGCCGACGGCGAGAAGGAAGCCGAAAGCTATGACGATGATTCGGCGAATCATCACAGCCCTCTCTCGGACGTGCGCCAAACTATGGTTCGAGCACCGAATCCCAATAGAGGTAGTCCATCCAGCTTTCGTGCAGATAATTGGGAGGAAAGAGACGGCCGTTGCGATGCAGATCGGCGATCGAAGGCTGATAGGGCGACTGCGCCGGCGACATATGCGCCTCCTGCGGCAGGCGGTCGCCTTTGCGTAGATTGCACGGCGAACACGCCGCGACGACGTTTTCCCACGTCGTCGCGCCTCCTTTCGATCGCGGAATGACGTGGTCGAACGTCAGTTCCTCATGTTCGCCGCAATATTGGCAGGTGAAGCGATCGCGCAGGAAAACATTGAATCGCGTGAACGCCGGCTGTCTGGTCGGCCGCACATATTCCTTGAGCGACACGACCGACGGCAGACGCATTTCGAAGCTCGGGCTTTTGACCGTCCGGTCGTATTCCGAGACGATGTTGACGCGATCAAGAAACACCGCCTTGATCGCGTCCTGCCAACCCCAGAGCGAGAGCGGATAATAGCTCAGCGGCCGGTAGTCGGCGTTGAGCACCAGCGCGGGACATGCCTGCGGCGAAACAGTTTGTTGACGAAAGTGAACGGTCACCCTGCCTGCCTCTCGGATTGAGGGGGCCTGACGGACCGCGCCAAGGTCCAGCCCTTTGCGACAGCGCATATTTTACAGGCACGACGACAAGGTTGTGAAGGCGCCGCGACTCAGCCAAGCCGCTTCACATTTTGAGACGAAAAACGTCGATATTTAAGTAAGACTGGCTATTAAGCCAGCGCGAAAGCGTAAACCCAGGCCGTGTTCTTGGCCGAATGTCGTGTTTGTCTGACAATGTCAGCGTATTTACGACTTATCTTTTTTCTGTTGGCGCGGAGATTGGTGGATAGAAGCCAGAGAATTATTGTGATCCTGCGTCATATGTGGACGAGCTTTACGCTTGCCCGAGCGTGGTCGCCTATTGCCTACTTGTCGGGTGATTCGCCTTCTTCATACCGCCGATTGGCATTTGGGCGCGACTCTGCAGGGTTGGTCGCGCGAGGCGGAGCATCGCGCCGCGCTGAATCAGCTTGTCGCCATCGCCAAGGAACGGGCGGTCGATGCGATCATCGTCGCGGGCGATGTCTTTGACAGTCTCAACCCTTCCGCCGACGCCCAACGGCTGCTCTACGACACATTGCGTGACTTGCGCGCCGCCTGTCCGCATGCGCGCATCGCGCTCGTCGCCGGCAATCACGATCCGGCGTCGCGGCTCGAAGCGCCGCGCGCCCTGTTCGAATTGGCGGATGTGATTTCGATCGGCGCCTTCGCGCACAGCGACGGCGTCTTTGACGCCGTCCAGCATCTGGCGCCAATCCGAGACGCGCAGGGCCGAGTCGGCGCATATTTGCTTGCGCTGCCATATCCGCGCACGGCGGATTTGCCGGTCGGTTGCGACGGCGCCGTCGGCGCCGTGCGCGAGGCGTATCGCGAGGCTGTCGAAAGCGCTCGGCGCGAGATCGGCTTAGCGCCGCTCATCGTTACCGGCCATCTTCATGTCGCGGGCGGGCTCGAATCCGAAGGAGCCGAAAGACGCATACTCGTCGGCGGCGAACACGCGGTTCCGCCCGACATATTTTCGGCGGATATCGCTTATGTCGCGCTTGGCCATCTGCATCGGCCGCAGTCGGTCGGCCGAGATACGATCCGCTATTCCGGTTCGCTGATTCCGATGTCGAAGACCGAGATTGATTATGCGCATGGCGTCAGCATCGTCGAAATCGACGATGCCGGCGCCGTCGCGGTCGAACATGCGCCCTTCAGCCGCAGCGTTCGACATTTGCGGGCGCCGGCGACGGGCGCCCTGTCGATCGCCGAACTCGAGCCAGCGCTTCGGGCGCTCGATCTTGACGCAACCGACCCGATAGAGAATTGGCCTTTCGTGCATCTCGCGATCAGGGTCGAGGGTCCGGCCGTGGGCCTGAAAGCAGAGCTCGACGCGATTTGCGAAAAATTTCCGCTGCGCGTTGTGTCGATGACGGTCGAACGGCCGCAAGCGCAAACGCCGGCTCCGACGGCGCTGCGCCTCGCGGAACGCAAGCCCGTCGATCTGTTTCGCGAAGCCTTTGAGCAGACTTACGGCGTCGCGCCGACGGACGACCATCTCGACTGTTTCGAGCGTCTTCTGCAGGAGGCGTGATCATGCGCATTCTGGCGATCAGGGGCGCCAATCTCGCCAGTCTCGCCGACCCCTTCGTCATCGACTTCGACGCCGAGCCGCTGCGCTCGGCCGGCCTTTTCGCCATCACCGGCGAAACCGGCGCCGGCAAATCGACGATTCTCGACGCGATCTGTCTTGCGCTCTACGACAAGTTTCCGCGAGTCGCGACGGCCGGCGCCAGCGAAGGCGCGCCGGACCCTTCCGGAGAGACGCTCGGCGCCGGCGACCCGCGCGCGATTCTTCGCCGCGGCGCCGGCCGCGGCTTCGCCGAGGTGGATTTTATCGGCAGGGACGGGCAGCGCTATCGGGCGCGCTGCGAGCTGCTGCGCGCGCGCGGCAAAGCAGCGGGCGCATTGCAAAAGCGCGGACGGTCGCTCTCGCGAATCGATGACGCCGGCGCCGTCGTCGCGGCGGTCGAAAGCGGCATCGAGCCGGTCAATTCCCGTATCGTCGAACTGACCGATCTCACCTTCGATCAGTTTCGCCGCACGGCGCTTCTCGCGCAGGGCGAATTCGACGCCTTTCTGCGCGCCGACGCCAAGGAGCGCGCCGAGCTTCTCGAAAAAATCACCGGCGCCGAAATCTACGGACTCCTGTCGAAACGCGCCTATGAGCGCGCGCGCGACGCGCAACAGGCGGTCGCGCTTGTCGAACGCAGTCGCGCCGAGATCGGCGTGATGTCCGACGACGAGCGCGCCGCGATCGAGGCGGACCTCGCCGCGACCGATGGCGAACGCGCCGAAGTCGCCAGGCTTCGCGCCGAAACGCTGGCGGCGCTCGGCAGACTCGACGCCTTGGAGCAGGCGCAAAGGAAGCTCGCGCGGGCGATGGCGGCGCGCGCCGTGGCTTTGCGCGCGTTTGAGGACCTGTCGCAGCAGCGCGAGACGCTTGCGGCGCTGGCGCGGGTCGAAACCCTGCGCGCGCCGCGCGATGAATTGCGCCACGCCGAAGAGGCAAAAGTTGTGGCGAAGCGCGCAGCCATAGAGGCGAAAGCGCAGGCGATCGCGGCGCATGAGACTTTCGCCGCTTATGACGCGCAAGCACGATTGGCCATGGAGGCCTGCGCTGCGACGGAAGCAGAAATCGGACGACTTTCGCCGCTCTGGACCGAGGCGGCGGCGCTTGACGCGCGCATCGCCGATTTGACGAAAGAGGAAGAGAAGGCGCGCGGCGTCGCCGAAGACGCCGCATCGCGCGCATCGGAGAAGCGCGCCGAACGCGGCGTCGCGGTCGCGGAGCTCGCTAATATTCAGCAGGGGAGGGAGAAGGCGAACGCCGAACTCGCACGGCTCGCGCCGGCGCGCCCGCTCAGCGAACGCTGGCAGGAGATCGAGGAGTGGCTGACGAAGCGCGGCGAGCTTTGGCAAGCCAAGCGCGCCTGCGACCGCGCCTTGGCGGCGGCCGCCGCCGATCTTGTCCGCGGCGATGCGACGCTTGCCGATTTCGACTCGCGCGACGCCCAGGATCGCGAAACGAGCGAGAAGCTGGCGACGCGGATCGACGAGCGCGATCGGGCGCTCCTCGCGCTCAATGAACCGGCGTCGCTCACGCGCGCCGACGCCCTTGCGCGCGCGGCGGAGCTTGTCGAAGGCCTGCGCCGAACGGCGCGCGCCTATGACGAGGCCGACGCGGCGGCGGCGGCGGCGCAACAGGATATTGCGCGCAGCGCCGACGAGGAAGCCGAGCTCCAACAGGAGCTGCAGGATTTGCGCGCGCGCCGCGCGGAGCATGTCGCGCAGAGCGCCGACGCCGAGCGCTTTGGCGGCTTGGCTGACGCCGCCGCCGATCCCCATGCGTTGCGATTGCGCGCGGCGCTGAACGAGGATGCGCCATGCCCGGTTTGCGGCGCGCGCGACCATCCGTTCGCCGGCCCGCATGACGCCGCGAACGCCCTGATCGAAGCATTGCGCGCGCGGCGCGACGAGGCGCGGCATAGGCTGAACTGGTTCGACGACGAGATTTTCAACTCAAGCGCGCTTGCCGCACAGACGCAGGCGCTTCACATGGACTCGACGCGTCGCGCGGCGGATGCGCGATCGACTTGCGCACGCGCGGAAGCTGAATACGAGTCGGCGCTCGGCGGCGATCGCGCGAGCAGCGTCGATCCTGAATTTGCGCCGCCGGCGTCGATCGTATCGGCGTCGGCGCGGTTGGACGAATTGGCGAAAGAGGTTGCGACGGCGCGCGACGCCGTCGCGCAAAGGCTCGTCGCCGCGCGTCGGTTGCGCGACGAGCGCGATCGGCTGCGAAGCGCGCGAGAGGATGCGCGTCTAGCGCTCGACGCGCGTCAAAAGGAACGCGCCGCGCTCGCGAGAAATCTGGATTCGGCGCGCGAGACGCGAGCGCGCGCGGAAGCCGAAAGCTCAGGACTTGTCGAACGCCTTGAGTCGATTGATCGCGCGCTTGCGCCCTTTCTGCGGCTTTGCGAACTTTCAACCGGCGATATCGACCGCGACGCCGATTCGGCGCGCCGTCTGCTCGAATCGGCGGGCGCGCGATACCGCCAGGCGTCGGCGCGTTCGGAGGAGCTCGGCGCGACGCTCGCGGCCGCCAATCTCAAAGCGGAGCGTCTCGCCGCCGAGTCGGACGCCTTATGCGCTCGTGAGGTCGACGCCAACACTGACCACAAGGCGCGCGCCGAGAGTCTTGCTGATACGCGCGGCGAACGCGCGCGGCTTCTCGAGGGCGAAGCGACGGCCGCGCATCGCGCCCGCGTCGAAGACCGCCGCAGGTTGGCGGTAGAAGCGCGCGACGGGGCGCGTGAAGGATTGGCTGGGGCGCAACAATCGAAGGCCGCGTGCGATGCGAGTCTTTCCCACCATTTAAGCGCGGAAGAGGTTGCGACGACGCGCGCCGAGCAGGCGCGGGGGGATTTTGTCGCGGCGCTCGAAACCGTAGGTTTCGACGAGGCGGCGGCGGCGCGGCTTCTAGCGTTGTCGCGCGACGATCAGGCTGAGCTGCGGCGCGCCGTTCAGTCCGCTGAAGCTGATCGATCGGCGGCGGAGGTCGCCGTGGCGGAGCGCCAGGCGGACCTTGAGTCAGCGCGCGCCGTCGCGCCGGACGAGACATCGCGTGAGGCGCTCGCCGGTGACGAGAAGATCGTCGCCAGCCGTCTCGACGAATTGTCGACGAGGTTCGGCGCCTTGCGTGAGCGTCGCGCGAGAGACGATGAGGCGCGCCAACGCGCCGCCGCGCTCGGCGAAGAGCTCGAACAGGCGCGCGCCAACGCCAGGCTCTGGAGCGAGATCAGCGAAGCGATCGGCTCGGCGAGCGGCGACAAGTTCCGCCGCTTCGCCCAGGCCGCGACGCTGGAGCATCTCGTCGTCCTCGCCAATCAGCGGCTGAAGCTGCTGGCGCCGCGATACGCCCTGGAGCGCTCGGGCGAGGTCGGGTCGCTCGGCCTCCAGATCGTCGATCGCGATCTTGGCGACGAGCGCCGCTCGACGCGTTCGCTTTCGGGCGGGGAGCGCTTCCTGGCGTCGCTGGCCCTTGCTTTGGCGCTGGCCGGACTCGAAGGACGAAATTCCTTCGTTGACACGCTGTTCATCGATGAAGGCTTCGGCGCGCTGGACTCCGCCACTCTCGACATCGCCATCGACGCGCTGGAGACGCTGCAGGGGCAGGGCAGGCGCGTGGGCGTGATCAGCCACGTCGATTCCCTGCAGCAGCGGATCGCGACGAAAATCTGCGTTGAGCGACGCGGCGGCGGGGTGAGCGTGGTCCGACTTCGCGGGCCGCGTGACGCGTGAATCTGACGCCGTTCGCGATTCCCTGAAAGAAGCGGCCGATTGATTCTTCTTGCATGGAAGAGTCGCGTCGAAATCGCGCCAATTCTGTGGCGAGCCTTTCAGCAAAAGAACTTGGCTGTGGCGGCAAAGCCACAAAAAACAATGATCAGAAGGAAAAACTGTGGCGCTGGCGCCACAGGCTCCATCGCTTGCTGCGTCACAAACGAACTACAGCAAAGTTTGTCACGGCTCTGTCATCCAGCGTCGGCTTCACTGTCGCCCGACAGTTAACCGGGGGATAGACCTATGAAACTTGGAGTTGGACAACGCGCGCTCGCCATCGCGGCGTTCAGCCTATATTCGCTGGCCGCAGTGGGGCCGGCGGCGGCGGATGTTTCCGCTGAAATCCATGCGCTCAAGGCGCGGCTCTCCAAGCTCGAAGCCGACGAGGCTCGGGCGAAGCGCGAGGCGAAGGCGGCGGCTCAACACGCGGCATCGGGCGGCCCCGTAGGATCGCCGCCGCCGCCTCAGCACTGGTACGAAAGGCTCAGCCTGCGCGGCTATACGCAGATGCGCTATAACGACATTCTGAGCGGCGGACCGTATTGGTATGACATCAGGACGACGAACGACCGTTCGGTCGGCGACCGGCAAAACTTCTTCATCCGCCGCGCCCGCATCATCCTGAGCGGCGACGTCTCCGATCATCTCTATCTCTATTTCCAAAACGACTTCGCCTCTGCGCCTCAAGGAACCTTTTCGAGCACGCCCGCCTTCCCTGCTGCTGTGAACGCCGGCGATGTGGCCGTTTACTACTTTTACAATCCCGTATTCCCCTATCCGGGCTTTAACCAGATCGGGACTTACACCAACGCGCCCGGCAATTTCGCACAAATTCGTGACCTTTACGCCGACATCTACTTCGACAAGGACAAGGAATTCCGCGTCCGCGCCGGCCAGTCGAAAATTCCCTACGGCTTCGAGAATATGCAATCGTCGCAGAATCGTCTGGCGATCGACCGCGCCGACGCGATCAACACCTGCTGTAAGGACGAACGCGACATCGGACTGTTCTTCTACTATACGCCCAAGGAGATGCGGCACCTGTTCCGCGATCTCGTCAAGAACAATCTGAAAGGCTCCGGCGATTACGGCATGGTCGGCTTCGGCGTCTACAACGGCCAGGGCGCCAACCGCATCGAGCTCAACAAGGGCACGCATATCGTCGCCCGCTTCACCTATCCTTACGTCTTCGAGAACGGTCAGGTGGTCGAGGCGAGCGTTCAGGGCTACACGGGACGTTTCGTGCCCTACACGGCGGCGATCAGGCCGTCTCTCGGCATGGCGACCAACTGGGCTGGTTTCATTCCGCTGGGCATCCCTTACGCCGGCGTCGGATCGGGCTTTATCCCCTATGTGAATGGCCCCGGATATAACAACGTCGGCAATTTTTACCTTGCTCAATATGGCGCGGTTAACGGTTGGGGACCCTTCGTCGCCAATGGCGGTCAGGGGGTTCGCGACTCGCGCGTCGCGGTCACCGGCGTGATCTATCCGCAGCCCTTCGGTCTCCGGGCCGAATGGAACTGGGGCGTCGGGCCGAAGCTCAATGCGACGCAGACCGCGATCGAGGCGAGGAGCCTCAATGGCGGCTATGTCGAGGCCACCTACAAATATGAGGACAAGGATTTCGGCACCGGCGTGTATTTCCCCTTCGTCAAATGGCAGTACTACAACGGCGGGTTCAAATTCGACAACAATGCGCCGGCAGGCCGCGTGTACGAATGGGACGTCGGCGTCGAATATCAGCCGTTGCCGGAGCTCGAATTCACGGCGCTCTACTCTCACATGGATCGCACCAATACGCTGCAGGCTCCGTACCGCCAGTTCCAGGCCGACCTGCTCAGAATGCAGCTGCAGTGGAACTACTGATCGTTTGGTCAGCCTAACT
>Ga0233425_10002978_pt1 | contig 31910 bp, 27 predicted proteins | sample Watercolumn_Towu_2_FD_181712 | JGI IMG/M metagenome (GOLD analysis project Ga0233425, IMG submission 181712) | Freshwater microbial communities from Lake Towuti, South Sulawesi, Indonesia - Watercolumn_Towuti2014_140_MG | ecosystem: Environmental > Aquatic > Freshwater > Lake | place... | reverse complement strand
AAATTATTGTTCAAGGAGGCACATTTCCTGCACTGCCAAAAGAATATCAACAGGAGTTTGTAACTGCAATATATCAGGCATTAAATGATTTCAGCAGATTATTTTTTAAAAACAATGAGGTGGATATTCAAAAAATCAAAAAGTTTTTTGAGCTGCCTGGTTGTGTAGGCGATGAAAGCAGAAAACTGCGCATTCATAAAAAAATCCGTGCAGCGCAAAAGAAAACAACACTGCACAAAGAGCAAAAGAAGAATGAAACTGCTGCAATCCGCTGTGTGGGTTTAACTATTGAAACAAAACCTGACTGGGGATTTGCAGAACACGGCAATGCAATGCTCGAGCTTGGTGTTACAAGAATTGAATTAGGAGTGCAAAGCGTGTATGAAGAGCCATTAAAGCTCTGCAATCGCGGCCATACTATTGCAGACACGCAAAAATCTATTCGACAATTGCGGGATTTGGGATTTAAATTAAATTTTCATTACATGCTTGGTTTACCTGGAGTGACAAAAGAAATGGAATCTGTTGGGTTGAGGCAATTGTTTAACAATTCTGCATATCAGCCAGACATGCTTAAAATATATCCATGCATGGTCATGAAAGGAACACCATTATATGAGCTTTGGAAAGCAGGCAAATTTATTCCAATAACGACTGCAACAGCAGCAGAGATTATTGCAGATTTTATGAAATATGTGCCTGTTTATTGTAGAATTATGAGGGTGCAGAGAGATATTCCAACACATATGACAGAAGCAGGAGTGGACAGGACAAATTTGCGCCAATACATTGAAAAAATAATGGTTGAAAAAAATATCCAGACACACGAAATACGAGCGAGAGAGATTGAAAGAGTTTTGTACAAAAATCCAAAACTTATATTCAGAAAACCACGTATAAAAATTATAGAATATGATGCAGTGGGAAAAGAATTTTTTATTTCACTTGAAAGCAACAATGCGTTGTTTGGATTTGTGAGAATGAGATTTCCCAAGCAGCAATTGCGAAAAGAGATTACAAAAGATTCTGCAATAATACGTGAACTGCATGTGTACGGTTCAGCAACTGCGTTTGGGAAAAAAGGTACAGTACAGCATCGAGGATTAGGAAAAGAATTAATGAAAAACGCAGAAAATATTGCAAAGAAGCACAGCAAGAATAAAATAGTCGTTATTTCTGCAGTCGGCACAAGAGAATATTACACAAAATTAGGGTATAAGAAAGAAGGAGTGTATATGGTGAAGAGAATATGATTAAGAGGTAAAAATGAAAGTTGCTGTTATTTTTTTGATATGTTGTTTTGTATTAATGGGATTATGTATCGGATGTGCTGAACAACAAGAAATAATCGACAGAGAAAGTACAATCCCCTTAGATGCCATAAAAATCACGCCAGAAACAGATGCAAATCCAGTAAAATCATTAACTGCAGAGTACAGTAATCCTATTCCTATTTTGTACCCAATCAGCACAGCAGGAGCAGAAGATTCTCCATTTATCATGCCAGACGGCAATATATTATATTTCTTTTTCACGCCTGATGTAAGGATTCCTGCTGAAAAACAGATTATTGACAATGTTACAGGCATATATGTTTCACACAAACAAGGAGATTCCTGGACAAAACCTGAACGTGTTGTTTTGCAAGACAATGGAAAACTTTCTTTAGACGGCTGCTTTTTTGCAAAAGATAATTATGCTCTTTTTTGCTCAGCTCGAGAAGGATATACAGGCATACATTGGTTTAGCGCAGAGTATGTGGACAATACATGGCAAAATTGGGAAAATGCAGATGAGGTAGTAAAAACAGCAGAATACAATACAGGAGAATTGCATATCTTCAATGATGAATTATATTTTCATGCAAAAAATAGTGATGGAAATAATGATGTGTGGGTTTCAAAAAAAGTGAATGGAGAATGGTCGCAACCAGAGAATGTTGCTGCTGTGAATACTGCAAGCGATGAAGGATACCCTGCATTAAATCCACAAGGAACAGAGTTATGGTTTTCTCGAGATTATGCTGTTTGGAGATCAAAAAAAGTCAATAGACAATGGCAACAACCAGAACGCATGTTTTCTCCTCTTGCTGGCGAGCCGTCTATTGATAATCAAGGCAATGTGTACTTTGTCCATCATTATTTTAGCAATAATGTAATGATTGAAGCAGATATTTATGTTGCGTCCAAAAATTCTTAACAAAATTATATAAACCACTACTTTATCTTTTAATAGCATGGAAGAAGTTAACGAAGATGAACTTGAACCATTTCACAACAAAGAAAAGATAGAATTCAAGCCAAAGTTTGTGGAGCATTACAGTAAGCTGACTGATTTTGAAGTATTCAAAAAATATTCTTTGTCATTTTTACGTCGGTCAATTAGAGTCAACACCCTTAAAACAAGTGTTGAAGAAATGAAGCATGCACTAAGCAAAAATTGGATTTTAACGCCAATTCCGTGGTGCAAAGAAGGATTTTGGATAGAACACAAAGAGAAAAGAAGAGATGTAGGAAATTTAGTAGAGCATGCTTTGGGATATATATACATCCAAGAAGCTGCATCAATGGTTCCTCCTCTTGTTCTTGACCCGCAACCTGGAGAAATTATTCTTGACATGTGCGCAGCACCTGGAAGCAAAACAACACAGATTGCGCAATACATGCAAAATCAAGGAATACTTGTTGCAAATGATTTTCAGTATCAGCGCATTCAAGCATTAGGATTGAATGTACAGCGATGTGGACTAAGAAACTGTGTGCTGACTATGATGGAAGGCCACTGGTTTAAGGATTTGCAGTTTGACAGAATTCTTGTTGATGCACCATGTTCTGGCACAGGAACTATACGAAAATCTCTTAAAACACTCTTAATGTGGAACAGAAATGGCATTAAACAGCTTGCAGGACAGCAAAGAAAGCTTATTGATACAGCATTTAACAATCTCAAATCAGGAGGAATTTTAGTGTATTCTACGTGTTCTAATGAGCCAGAAGAAGACGAAGCTGTTGTCAGTTATTTGCTTGAGAAATATCCTAATGCCGTGTGTGAGAAAATTAACTTGCCTATCAAGCATGGCCCTGCAATTGTGGAATTCGAGGGTACAACATATCATTCTGATGTGAAGAATTGCTTACGTTTATGGCCTCAGGATAATGATACTGAAGGATTCTTTGTAGCGAAGATAAGAAAGGAATAATTACCACACATACCCATAATTTTCCCAATAATTTTCATCAACTTCTCTAAAATCAAATTCAGTATCTACTGTAACTTTCCAGTCTTTGCAGGCATATTTTGCATCATAGATTTCTTTGTAAGGATCATACTGACTATCGTCACATTCAATTGTCACAAGATAACATGTATATTCTGTCTCACATGTATACTTAATATTATAACAACTTGCAAAACCTTCTTCTTCACAATACTCTGCAATTCTATCTTCTTCAGCTTCTTCAAAAGAATCTGCTGTATCTGCTTCTGCAATTGCACGAGCTTCTTGATATTCTGCAATAGCATTTTCTCGTGTTCGTGCTTCTTCAAACAGTGTCTGTTTTTCTGCATCTGTTAATTCATATGTTGTAACGTCAGATGTTGAAAGAGCATATCCTTGATTTGTTATCTCAACAGTTGTATAGTAATAGTTTAAAGAATTTGACGTTGGTTCAGCATCAATATACACTAAAACACCTAAAGCTAACGCTGCCAAAAAACCTATTGTTATTATCATTGCAAGTGTTTGTTTCATTTAATAGCTTAAAGAAGAGCTCATTTATAAAGTTTTCTGTTTTTGTTACTAAGAAGTAATTACAATATTGCTTCTAATAGTTGCTGAGGAAGAACAGGAATTCCAGAAGCAGGTGTTTCATCATACACTGCAGGTGATCTTTCACAAAATCTTGTATACATTTGATTTAATCTATTTCGATAATCTCCTTTTATTTTTCCTCGATTTCCTTCTTCGTTGATTTTTAAAAACATTTTACTGAGAACGTCTTGATACACTGCAGAAATTCTTTCTCGGCTTCCACCTTCAGGAATCATAAATGGATTATCCAACTCTGATTTTCTGTCTCGAGCATCGAAAGCTATAGTAAACAATAACAATGCTAAGTCATAATGGTTTCTGTCAATTGCGCTTTGTAAATGATTAAGGTATCCTGTTTCTAATAAACCAATCCCCTCTGTTGAAATCTGTCCTCTGAGTGACTCTGCTGCTTCTGTAGAATATGCTCTTGTTTCTACTCCTCTTAAATAAGACAACATTGCTTTGCCTATCTCAATGTCAACATAACGAAACTGAGAATGAAATTGAGCTGATTTTAAGTAGTCTTCTACAGATTTTAGCTCTCTTGGAATATGTGTCATAACTTCAGAAATTGCCACCCATTTATAAACCTTTTGATACTTTTTACTTAAAAGTAGCAATATTCCATTGGAAATGAAGGGGTTAGTAAAACAGTATACAAAAGCGTATATTCTTCATCTTGAGTGAATATCTTTCAGAAAAACACGCCTAATTAGTGGTGTTCCACAGGAAATGAAGGGGTTACTATATGAGTATAGGGAAGTGTATATTAAGATGAGTAATAAAACAGTAAACAATGCAAATCTATTTCTTAACAGCAATCGTACTTGGCCCTCTTCTCCAGAGTTTTGGACCGTCAAAAATTTGAAATCCTGCATTTTTAAGATTATCTCTCACTACCCTTGCACAGCTGTATGTTGCAAGCCTGCTGTTTGGCTTCATCCGAGAATAGATGTCATCAAAAAATTCCTTTGTCCATAATTGCGGACATTTTTTTGGAGAAAATGGGTCAAGAAGCACAGCATCAAACTCCCCTTTAATTTGTTTTATTGTCTGCACTGCATCTCCGAGAATTAAAGTTATGTGTAAATTATCTTTTGTATAATTGTAATTATTTTTAATAGTCTCTTTGATTAGAGGATAGCATGCAAATGAGTCTGGCATGTTTAAGATTTCATAGAGAATTTCTTCATCTATTTCTAAGCCAACAACCTCTATTTTGCAGTGGGAATTCACAGCTAATGCAGCATCTATGGCAGCTGCGCTGTTATACCCTAACCCAAAGCAAATATCTAGAATTCGTATGTTGCCTTTTTTTGCAAACCCCGCAATCTGGCATGGCTCTGCAAACTTCTTGACAGCTTCTTCTTTTGCGCCAGATTTTGAGTGATATGCTTCATCAAAATGAAGATTATGAAATGTGACTGAATTGTCTGGGGTAATTATTCTCTGCATCATTCATCAGTACCAACGTCGTCTTTCTTTTTTTTATCCTTCATCTTCTTTGTGACATCAATATTTGCCTTGCATTTGCTGCATTGAAATCTAAACGTATCTGTGCCTTCTATTTTTTTTCGTTTAAATGGCCCTGTATATTCTCCTTTAAATCCGCATGTTGGACAAGTATACATGACATATGCAGTCAGTCCTTCTTCGTACTCTGCTTTTTCAACAGTGTATTTGCATGCTGGACAAGTATATTCTTTTGCACGAATTTTAACGTGGCCTTCATCATCAGCAGGTTTTCCCATAAGTGCTTTTTTGCATTTTGGACATTGCTGTCTTGGCACCCATACCATTGCTTTGCCGCTTTCGATAGATCGATTTGTAAAATACACTAATTCATCCATTGATTCAGGAATTTGTAATGCCATAATATCACCTGTATTCTTTGGAAAGGCAGAGATTTATAAGATTTTCTGTTCATGCCATAAAGAATATTTTCAAAAATGCGTACAATGCAAATAATAACAAGAGCATAATCCCTTCTGTTTTTTCAAGCTTGTTTTTTGTCAGCAAGAAATACAAAAATACTGCTGTGAAAATGAATAAAACAGGAATGTCAAACAACACGAGCTTTTTATCGACAATAAATCCAGAAATAACTCCGCCAAGCCCTGTTGCAAGAAATAAATCAACAATATTGCTCCCCAGCAAGTCACCCATAGAAAGACTCATTGTTTTTTTTCGTATAGACATAATGACGAGTGAAAACTCAGGAAGCCCTGTGCCAATGCCAAGCAAAAATATCCCAATGAGTGTCTGATTCACATGCCACAATTCCGCAAGCTTGACACAATTCTCAACAACAAATTGAGAAGAGATTAAAATGAACGCAAGCCCTGTAACTGCAAAAATAATGTCTTTTGTTATTTGCAATGCTGGCCTTTTTGCACCCACATATATTTTTTCAGTGTTGCAGAGGAAAATATAATATAATCCATATGCAACAAGCATTATGATACTGTCTATTCTTGAAAACATGCCGTCAACAGCGAGAAGAAAATACAAGATAATTGAGCCGATTAATGGAGTCCCTAACTGATATGTCTCTCTTTTTTTCATGTGTAAAAGAGTGAACAATGCAAAGATTCCTATAAACAGTGTGAGATTAACCATTGCACTTCCTAATTTATCACCAAGAACAATCCCGCTTGTTTCTATGCCTTGCAATCTGTCAATTGCACCCATAATTGTAATGCTGATTTCTGGCAAAGAAGTGCCAATTGAAACAAATGCAAGTCCAAAAAAGAAATATGATATGCCAAAATGGCGTGCAATGTTCTTGCCGCTGCTGATAAGCAAATCACTGCCAAACCATAATCCCAGCAATCCTGCAATGACAATAAGGAATTCAAGATACATGATGGTTTTTAAGATGAAGTGGTATTTATAGATGTAGGATTTATCGACTTATCTTAGATATTGAACAGCAAAAATTAATCATATTTGTCATCAAAGCAGGCCATAGAAAAAATATGTATGATTGAAGAGTTCATTCTGTAAAATGCTACATTCATAACATTTCCAATGCACTGACAACATTCCATATCTGTGTTCTTGTGTATGGCTGGATGTTTGTATCTTCGACAATCTCGTCCAATTCACTCAGTGCTTTGTCTTTTCGCATTAAGAACTCTTCTTCTGTGTTTTTTAATGTACCTATAATAAGTGTGAGTTTTTCCTTTACATTTCTTGGCACTGCAACGTCATTTGCAATTTCCTGCAGCCCTTCTATAATTCCGAGCACTCGTTGGTCTTCCATATTCTCTCACATCACTGTTTCTGCATTGCCTTCATAATCTCTTCGCGAAGAGTTTTTGCCTGCTCTTTCAACACGTTTTCCTGTTTCTCGACGCTTTTTATGCGAAGCTCAACACGCTCTTTTTTTTCTGCTAATTCTTTTTCTAAAGAAGCTTTATCAGCTGCAACCATGATATTGCTGACAATTCTATATGCTTTGTCAGTTTTTTTTAATTCTTCTTGCGCAGATTCGATTTCCATTTTCTGCACTTGAAACTGCTGGCGCTGTTTTAATAATTGCTGAAGATTCTGCTCTATGCCTTGTAACTGCTGGATTTTTTCTTGCTGTTCACTCATTTTGGCTCGCCTTTTCAAACACTGTTATTAATTTGGTTATTGAATTTACTGTTGCACGCAACGCAGTTGCATCCTGCGCAGTTACTGAAAACTGCAGGGTGTTTCTTGTGGTATGCACCTGCACTGTGCTTCTGCTGGACTGCATACTTGGAATTTCTGCATCAAAACATTGCCGCAATGCAGGAATATTATCTGCTGTGAGAGTAATTTCTGCAGCGAATTTCATCGTGCTTTGACTTTTGTCGTCGTGGTTCGTGCTTTGTAGAGCATTTTTGAGCCACAGTAAGGGCATCTTACTTTTTTTCTTAAAAATTCTATGCCAACTTCTTTTCCGCAGTCAAAACATTTGTATTCCATTTTATTCCTCTTGCTGCTCTGGCAGCTCTTCTTCCATTTCTTCTTCTTTTATTTCTTCAAGCTGTTCTTGCGGCTGTTCTTCTATTCCTGGTTTCTTTGGCACATTATATGCTCTGCCTGTAAATACTGCTGAACATTTTGGGCATGTCCAGATTCCTACAGCCATTCGTTTTACTGCAATCTTATGACAATACGGGCACTGATATTTTTTCTTTTGTTCTGTTTCAATGTCTTCATGCTTCAGTCGAAGCCTTCGTCCATATCGAACTCCGAATTTTTTAGATGATCCTTTCATAGTCAACACCTTTTATTATCATTTCTGATTCAAATCTGGTTTATAATGGCGGGGCTACCCAGATTGAACCGAGAGCTTGTCTCGAGCGTTCTGCCAAAAATCCCGCAGATTTTTGCGCATGTTCAAATCTGGTTTATAATGCGGGGCTACCCAGATTTGAACTGGGGTCTTCCGGCCCCAAACCGGAAAGGATAGCCAAACTACCCCATAGCCCCATCTGGTTTTGCCGAATACTGCATTGACACAAGAGGTTATTTTTAAATGTTGTTGTTACTGGGAAGAAAAGCGCATAATTATTATAAATCCAACAGGGTTTCTTCATGTCATGACAAACTCATCTTTAGATGAAATAGTATTACAGATGTTTCAGAATGAAAAAAAAGATTTGCTTGGCCAGCTTGTTGCTCATACTGTTGGCACAGGAGAACCCAGATTAATTGGCTTGTGTAGTATTTCAGGAAGATATCATTTTACTGTCTTGCATACACAGGAGAAACAAATAGTGCCGCACCTTAACACACTTTGTGACCCTGGTTCTCTTGCAGAAGTCAAAAAGTATGTTGCACAGAAAATTGCGCAGTTTCAAAAAATCCGCAGCACTCCTCTTGTTCATGGTGCTGTTCCATTTTTTTTGTATGCAATGCATCTCATAGAATCTCTTGAACAAAAATATGATGCGCAGACAGCAGCATTTCTTAAAGGGATTATGAAGTACACAGTTCTCGAACACACGTGTCCGACAATAGCAGAAACACTACATCCAAACATTATTGCAATATTTCATCATCATATCTATGACACATTGCGAAGCCCTTCAGAGCATAAAACACATTATGCAGTGCCGTCATATGTTGTTGTTACAGGTTTAGACGAGAGCGTTAGTACCTTATATCGCTGTGATGACAAAGACACAATTGTCATAGGAGCAATTGCACATTCTCAAAAAACAAGAGATGTTCTTACTCTTAGGAAAAGACCAAAAATAACGTATGATGATAAGGATAAAGATTTTCTGCGATTTGTTGCCAACTCTGATTATTACTTAAGAGGAATTGGTGCATATAAACTTAACGGAACCAGTCTTATTCCTATAGGTGAGCCTCGATTTTTTGGAGAATCAACATCTACAGCATACCTCTTTGTTCGATGCAGTGATATTAAACCAACTGATACTGTTCTTGCATTTGCAGTTGATGAGCATTATAGAACAGCAGTTGCTGCACGCATGCCTCAGCAAAACATTTCATTAAGAAATGCTGGTATAGGTATGATATAAACCTAACTTCATCCTAATCCTTATTTTCTCTTTTTTTTCTTTGCTTTTTTCAGTTTCAGATATTTCAGTATTTTTTTTATTTTAGAAACTTTGGATTTCTTGCTGGATTTTCTGCCAGTGCATTTTTTGCATTTTGCCATTTCATCCCCTCTTTATAAGAAAAGTGCTGACAGCTGGACTCGGTGAAGAAGTGCCTTAAACAACTCTCGATATCAAACGTAACCTATCAATTTGTTTTAAAGGTTATCTTCCTCGCTGTGGAAACATGCGTAACAAGCGCAAGTGACCTATGTTGAGTTATAGTCCAGTCAACATAGTAATAGCTGAACGCTTGAAAGAGGCAGTTACACTTAACGTCCTTTCCAGGACAACCGAAATGTCCTGTCAGCAGAAACCTGTAGGCAATAAAAGTATATAAATTTATAGCACTACTTAATAGAGGTAGTAAAAAAAGATTTTAGTGTTCAAAGCAAATCAACATGTACAATTCTCTTTGTGATTTCTGTGTAGATTTCAAATATCTCTTTTCCCGAACTGATTAATTTTCTTACAAAATCAGCAGCAATGTCATGCAAGCCATTCTTTGCTGGCTCTAACGTGAAATTGTTCTGCAGATTTCCTATTTTGTGTTTGATAATTGCATCAATCCATGCAAATTCAAACGCAAATGCCTTTGCTTCTTCGTCGTGCATAGTAGGCAGTGTTGGAGTTAATACGTGGCCAATTTCATGCCCGATAACTGCCATGACTTGATCTAAATCTGCATTCTTGACAAACACGTGCTTGAACGGCACTGTGTTGAGAGAGAATCCTAAAATAGTGCTGCTCCACGTTCCATTGTGTGACTCATGCGACTGCTTCATTTCTTCTTCATCAAGAATGTGAATAATGATATTCTCTGGCATTTCTTTGCCAGTTGTTTTTTCAAATGCTTCTTTAACTAATGGTTCAATCTGTTCTGCTGCGTCAACAAACTGCGTTGCTGGCCTGTATTGTTTCAGAAAACCTGCTGCATGATATTGTTTATTCTGCGGAGTGAAATAGTCTTGCACATTTCCTTGGTATGTAAATGCTGGCGCATCATATTGCATTGCAGTTGCTGGAGCTGATGCACTGCTTTTACTGCCCCTGTATTCTGTGACAAGTGAATCAATTGATGAATATGTTGAAGAAGAGCTGTATTGAGAAGCAGGGCTGTATGCAGGTTGTGTATATTGCATGCATGCTGCGCAGTTGTAGGGTTGTGTGTACATTTTTGCCTCTAGTGATACAGTGATTTTTGGTTATCTCTATTTGAACCATATCGTGGTCCTTCTGTATATTGATTAAGAAAAGTTGTTGAAAAATATGGTCTTCCGACAGTGTCTACTTTTGCATCAATAGAATCAAGTCTTCTTTGATAAAAAAGAGGTGAAGGAATTTCTGCAATTCGTTCATAAGGTTTTATAGGAATTCCTTGTGCATTTGCAGAAGGGTGACTTCTATCTACATACAAGTTCCCGTCTGTTGGAGGATGTAATACTAATCCTTGTGGTGAATATCTAATTGGTTCAATTCCTTTTTTCATTTTTACTCTATGACATTATTGTCACAGTATAATATATTAATGCAGATTTAGTTAAATGTTTTTGCCATGACAGTGAGACAAAAAAGTCATGACGATTATGTGTTATGTAGGGTTACTCTTTTTTCAATTTTTAAACTGTTTCTCAGTCGCTAAACACGAAATGCATGTAATAATAATTTTCTCAAAAACATACTTTTATATAGGAAAATATCTAAATTATTCTCATGAGGCGTGCACAGATAAGTGTGTTTATATTAACTGGTTTGATGATTCTTCTTGCTGTAGGAATCTTTGTCATAATGCAGAAGCAATATACAATTTCTGAACAATCTGCAAATCAAAAAGCTGTTGAGCAATACATTCAATCCTGTTTTGAACCAACAGCATACGATGCAGTGTATCTTGCAGGATTGCAGGGAGGATATCTCCAGTCAGAAGACAGCATTGATAATCCCGCAAGAGAACAGTATTACTATTATTATTACAAAGACATTTCTCCAAATCTCACAAGTATTTATGAGAATATGCAAAGATATAGTATGAATCATACTCTCAAGTGTATCAGTAGTTCAGCAGTACTGTATAATTTTTCTATTGATGAAGATTCTGCATCATTAGATGTTTCTTCGTCTGAAACTGAAACTCTGTTTACGTTGCATCTTCCAGTAACAATAACAGAACAAAATCATGTTTTAACATTGAACACATTCACTGCAACAGTGCCTGCTTCTCTTGAAAAACAATATGCAATTGCAAGGCAGATAACAGATACAATTGCAGCATCTGACCCTCTTGTTTGCATGACCTGCCTGCAGGAAATTGCAGAATCACAGAATGTTTTTTTGAGTATTGCTGAATATGAGGAATTAAGCGAGGATTATATTCTTACAGATCCTTCTATGATTCTCTATGATGCGCCTGTTGTTTTTATTTTTAAAATACATCCTGCTGAAGATTATGACATATCTGCATATTTTGAAAAAGAATCTCCGTTGACATTAGGACCACTAACGTATAATGCAACAATTGGCGAAAAATTTTCTTTAAATGTTAACACAGAAGAATTTTTGCAGCACGTTGTTCCGCAGTTTATTGCAGAGCCAGAGTATAATCTTACATTTGCAGATTTTACTCCTTTGTTTGATATTAATCCTGTTCTCGGAACTATTACGTTTACGCCAGCAGAAGAACAGAAAGGAACTCACAGCATATTGCTGAAAATTGAAGACAATCACGGAAATGTTGAATATACCACGCTTGAATTGGTGATAGCATGAAAAAAATAATGTGCATTATTTTGTTCCTCATTGTTTTGCATACAGTGCATGCTCAAGATACAGGTGATACTGGTTTTTTTGATACAGGAGATAGTGAAGCATTGATAAAAGAGGAGTATGAATCTCTGACAAGCGATGATTTAGAACAAGTCATAGATTCTGTTGAGGATATTACATTGCTGAATGAGTATGAACTCAATGAATATGTTGATTCAAATTATGGCAATAGTCTGCTTATGCAAGATGCTGTCAGCGGTGCAACATTAACATCAGATGGCTATCTTACCAACGGAGAAGGGGGTTCGCAGATTAATCTCAATGATATTCCGCAGGGAACAATGATTGCACTTGAACAAGACGGAAGTATTACGCTATATACAAACAATGATGGTTTTGCATTAGACCTGACAAAAATTGTTCAAGAGCAGGGTCCTCCTGTGACAATAATGAGTATAGACAGTGATACGTATTTTGCTGATGGCAGTGTGCTGTTTGATAATGCACAATTAACAGTGTATGGAGAGAATATTTTTGTCGTTCAAGGAAACATGGAATACAAGGGAGCAGAAATACGAAGCACTACAGGGTCTGTTGCAGTTATTAAAACTGATGATGATGAAGCTGTTCAAGCTTTATTAGAATCTGTTTCTGAACAATACACAGGAACAGTTATATTTAGTTCTTCAAGAATAGCAGCAGCAAATGAGGTGCAGATTATTGTCAGAGAAAGTGAGGCGTATGGCATTGATGCAAATCAAGGATTAATCCTTTCTTCTCATAAAAATAGTGCAATTGTTTATTCAAATAATCCAACTGGTGCAGAGCTTTTTATGTACGGACAAGCAGTTGTTTTTGATGGTTTAAGATTGCTGCAGCAGAATTCACAAGGCCAATTTTATTCTTTCAGAGGAGGAGGAGATATGAATGATGAATATAATAAGTATCTTGTTGAACAGTATGGATATGCTCCGAAACAAAAAGACATGACGATTTTTGTGTATGATTCTCTTGATTCAGAATCTGCTGAAGAAAAATATGTTGTTGCTTCAAGCAGAATTGCAGATGCATTGCTGACAGTAGAAGAAGCAGTTGAGGGCAGGGTTGCAAATTATTTTATGGATCCTGATTTTGACAGAATTCCTAAGAAGAAAGCAGTGCTTATTTGGTCAAGCAGAGATGATGATAAAGGAGCATTTTTGTCTGTGATACAAACAAAAAAACAGCAATTAATAGAGCAGGGATATTCACCAGAAGACATAGAAGTGCTGCATTTTACAACAAAAGAGGAATTTTTCCAGCAGCTGGATACTGTATCAGATACAACATACATAGAGGTGGTTTCTCATGGCTGGACTGAAGATTCCGGTGGAATGATAGGCACAGAAAATTATTATGCGCATAGGACAGAAGAAGATTACAGTGTGCAAAGAAAACTTGCTGTCAGTGCAGAGAACATTGAAGTATATTTTAATGAGAGAAAACAGAAAGCAGGATCTGGAGAGATGGATTCTCTTACTGCACAAGAAGGTGCTTTTTGTACTATAAGCACATGCCATTCAGCAGCATCGTATTCAGTATACATCCCTGAAACAGAAAAACTGTTTGGTGCAACAGGAGATGAAGCAACAATTGCAGAAGCATTTACGACAATAGGAAGCAATGTTCATGTGTATGGCTCTATAGGGCCATTATGGTTAGTGGGGTATGAAAATGAGCAAGGAAAATGGATACGGGATTTAGTGCCTGTTTCTGATATGACTTCAATATTTGAAGGCACAGCAAACCCTGCGACAGAAACAGTGCTTACTCAAGACATAGTATATATCCAATTGCAATAATTCATTCTTGTGTTTTAATAGTTGGAGTGTATGTCACCCATGCTGATTCTCCTGTGTAAAGAGGGTCAGGAATCTCTATAGGATAATCCTTCCTATCTTTTGTGAAATACCGTTGATATTCTGCTCGAGAAACAGGGTACATATACACAGGCTCTCCTTTTTTTCTATTGCCATGGATAAAGACCCATGAATTTGCTGCAGTTGCAGGAATTCCTGTATTCTCTGTAATTGCTTCTGTGATATTTTCACCAGTCATTCCACTATCAGCAGCCATATGACATCCATAAAATTTCCAGTATCCCTCAGAAGCAAGATTTTCTCTTAGTTGTTCAACTTGCTGTTGTGGCATATAATCAAAATCTTGGCGTGTTAAACTATCCTCGCTTGGCAATAATGTTATCCAATAAGAATCTTCAGAACCATGTCCGAAAAAATGAGCAGAATTATATTGTCCAGAAGTTGCAAGAATGTTAAGAATGTCTTGGTCTGTTGTAAAATCAGCAGGATATTTCTTTACTTCAACAGTGCCTTGAAGCGCGCGTTGGAGTGTTTTTACAGCACCACCTACATCACCAATGTACAGTCCATCTCCAGGTTTTCCATATTCTCCTACAAAAATAAGATGTTTTCCTGGAGCTTGTGTTTTAAGATTATCTTGGTATGCTATCTCTAATTCTAATCCTGTTGCTGTAGCGTATTGATAAAAAACAAGGGGTTTTAATTCCTGCTCTTCTGTAATCGCAGATGTAGGTGCAACAGGATCCTGACTATATGCATTGCAGTTTAAAGAGAAAACTGCTGTTAATGCTAATACTCTGCTGTCAAGCTTCATAGTTGTTCTTATCCAGTTAATTGAAGAGTGTTTATAAAGTTTACTGCAATTTTGTCATTATGAAGTTGTTACATCATTGTATAAAGATTTATAAAAAACAAAACTATTGCAGTGCACATGTTCAGGCAAACTGTTTTGTTTCAGAAACCACAGCATGCGTTGCTGCATCAGCTTGGTTTTACTTCTCTTGACATGCACAATCATTCTATGTATTCTGATTCTGTAACACGAATTCAAACTATTGCAAAACGCATGCGAAAACTGCAGATGGGCATTGCATTAACAGACCATAATGAGATTGCAGGAAATTATGTTCTTGCAAAGGAAAATCCAGACCTTCTTGTAGTTCCTGGTTTGGAAATTACAACAAAAGAGCGTGCACACATTCTGACGTATTTTTACACACACGATGATATGAAGGATTTTTTTCAAAAATATGTTAAAGATGTCAGAGCGCAAAACCCTAATTTTGCAACATCTATTGCTCTTCAACAGCTTTGTGATTATGCAGCAGGATACAACGCAGTGCTTGCTCCTGCGCACCCTTTTGCAATACCTTCTATGTTTAGTTTTGTTCATGCAGTAAAAAAACATCCTGCATCTCGCCAGATTATTGATGCGCTTGATGCAGTAGAAGTTATTTGCGGCGGTAATTTGCGGCAGATGAACAAGAATGCAGCTCAGTGGGCAGAAAAATTTGACAAAGGCATTATCGGTGGCAGTGATTCTCATGCAATTGGTTCACTAGGCAGTGTGGTGACAATTGCTCATGGAACAACTGTTGCAGAGATTCTTGATGCAATAAAGAAAAAACAGACAGCAGTTGTCGGCACAGAAGCAAAAATATACCAGCGAACACTGCCATACACAATTATTGCTTCAAAACATCTGAGTTATGTGCCGCCAATGATGAAATCAACATGCATTTCTTCTTACGTTTTTACAAAAAAAATTTTGTCCAGACAAATGAGTGTTGAAAAGCTGGCAAAACAGCGCGCAGGTTTGTCAAATGGCATTTCTCGTCTTTTCAAGAAAAGATAATGCTCTCAGAGAAAAACAGCATGTAACCTCTGCAGTAAAACATTTTAATACATTGAAGAAGGATACAGATAAAAATGCTTCAGCAGTAGTAAAAAGATGCAAAAATAATAATGGTTTCTGCAGTTGGCCAAGAACAGATGGTACAAGAAGCATTGAAAAAACAGAAAATAAATCTGCGAAATTTCTTTTTTGTGGATTGTGTAACAAAGTCAATTACAACCCAAAAAGTAAATCCAAGAAGTCTAGTTCTGCTCATTTCAAGTGCAGAAAAGAGATCTGATGTCATGAAGAAGATTGAAGTGCTTGTCGATTTAGTTATTGAAGTAAAATAACATATATTTATTTTGTCTCTATTTTTCAGTCAAGAGTGTGGTGTAAGATATTCTCTATAAAAACCAACAGCTTTATATACTTGTTTTGCCAAAAAAAGAGGTGATTATCCGACAAACAGGTGAAACTCTATGGCAAAAAAGCGTAAAAAATAGAAAAAGAGATAAATAAGAACAGGTGTGAATGTCATTATGGCTAAAAAAAATAGAAAAACAGCTACCTTAGCTAAAAATACAGTTAAGAAAAACCAATCTAAATCTATTGATATGGCTTCTTTACAAAAAGAGATTAGTGAAGAATTGAAAAAACAAGGTATTTCTTCACCTAAATCTTCTTCACACAAAGATAAGAAGTCACATTCCAAAGATATGTGGGTTTACACAGGTATTCAAGGTTTTGATGTATTATTAGATAAAGGAATTCCAAGGGGCTTATCAGTTTTAGTTTGTGGCGGTCCTGGGTCTGGAAAAACTATTTTTGGGCTTCAAACCCTTGCGTATGGGCTTTCTCAGGGTGAGAAATGTTTGTACATGACTTTTGAAGAAGCTCCTGAACGATTGATGAACCACATGCGTGATTTTGGGTGGGATGTTAAAAAATACATTAAATCAGGTCAATTAATAATCAGAAAATATAATATTTATGATGTTTCTCGACAAGTTGAAGCAATGATGGAGAAGGCAAAAGGGGAATTATTGATTGACATTCAACCATTATTGTTTCCGCAAGGCTTCAGGCCAGATAGAATAGTTGTGGATTCATTGTCTGCAATTAGTGCAGCATTTGTTGGTAAGGAAGATACGTATCGAGTGTATATAGAACAATTATTTAATTTATTTCAAGGCATGAATACAACATCATTTTTAATCTCAGAAACAACAGAATTGCCAAAAAGATTAACAAACAGCGGAGTTGAAGAGTTTTTGGCTGATGGCGTTATTGTCATGTATAGTATTAGGCATGGGAATATAAGAGAAAATGCAATTGAGTGCTTAAAAATGCGCGGTGCATCTTTTAAAAAGAAAATTGCTGCTATGCAAATATTATCAGGAAAAGGGATTGAAGTATACCCCGAACAGGAGATTTTTACGGAGATTGAATAAAATGGTAGGAAAAAAAACTGTAAAAAAGCAAACTAAATCCAACGAAACAGTAAAAAACACTACTCCTTCAAAAACTGTAGGAATCGGTTGGCAGCAATCTATGTCTGTTGGTGAAAAAACAATAGACATGCAACACCAAAAGCTCTTTAATGAACTTCAGAGATTAAACACTATTATTCAGTCTTCTGAATTTAATATGGGCAGCTTAAGAGATTCTATTCACTTTTTATATGGATATATCCAAGAGCATTTTACCTATGAAGAGCACTATATGGCAGAACATAATTATCCTGGACTTGAAAAACATAAACAAATCCATCAATCATTTGTTTCATTTTATGACACTTTTCAGCTTGAATTACGAGAACAACTTAAGAAAAAAGATTTTTCATTAATTGAATTAAAACAATTGTTGATGAAAATCAAAAATCATCTTTCAGACTGGTTGCATCTTCACATTATGTCTGAAGATCAGAAATATGCAAAATATATTGCAAGTCATTAAAAATAATGTTTTAATAATCAAAGTACTGTACTCTTTATTCTAATAATGTTTTTTTGTTTAATCTTTCTGGAATAAGAAAAGGGATATACTTGTAATTCATATGCCATAATTCAAAAAATTCTTTTATTTTATCTATATTTTTGAGAGGGACTAACATGACATTGTCAGACAGTTTTATACATTCCATTTGTTCAGCAATTCCTTTTTGTTTATTTCTTCCATTCAGTGCGTAATAAAATTGCGTTTTTTGTACATTGTTCATGCTATGGGTGTCATATTTAAACATCCCTAACGAAGAAAAACCGTATTTCTCAGCAACCCACTCGTGGTTTACAATGCTTAATCCTTCAAAGAGAATACTTTCTCTCGCATCAAAAGCAGGGTCAAATATGTTTTTTTCAGTCTTGGATATAATAGAAACCTGTGAAAAATGCTTTTCTAACTCTTTTCGTATAACATATTCAATCTCTTTATCAACATTTTCTTTGAAGATAATAAGAAGATCTATATCTTTTGGGTTTTCTTTTCCTTTCACAACTGACCCAAACAAAAGTATATCTTTTATTTCAGAGTATTTTTTTACTATTTTTTTTAAGTTAGTGTTTAATATTGTAGGTACTGCTATCATTTTCAACAATTTTTTTAATCCTCTCGCATGTTTGTTTATCCATTATTTTGGAATATGTGTCTCTATATGTCGAAAATTCTAAATCCAGTTCCCTAAATAAGTGAGGGAAATGCATTTCCAACAATCGAAAACGTACTGCATGGTCTTTTGGAGATTCTCCAGTTTTTTCCAAAAGGAGAAAGTCTTGAATTGCAAATAGTGTCTTAAAATATAAAATAGTGGCAGAAGTATAATCTTTCTGAGAATAAAGTGTGTCTGCAGATTTTTTAAACATCATTATTTGTTTTTTTGTTATCATTTTATACGATATAACAATAAAGGATTATTTAAATGTTTTGGTTATATGGTATAACTGAAGGCAATTTCTTTTTTACTATTTTCTTTTCAGTAATTCTTTTTTTAGAACAGGGAGTATTGATTTTATCTCTTCAATTCTTTTCTTGTATATCTCTTTTTTAAGAGAATATGTTCTTTTTGTTATCTTCTGTTCAGCATAATACTCTGCTTGGCTTTTCTTGAGTAATCCTGTAAGGACGTCTTGTTCTCTTTCTAAATTTTCTATTTTTCTTTCTATTCTCAGCGTTCCTAATTTTTTATAACTCAAGAAACCCACAAGGACAATAATAATCAAGAATATGCTAATTTGTATGCTATTATTTTTTACCCATTCTAACACTCTGTTGGTTTGAGCATACATTTGTGTCGATAATCGTGAAGCATTAACTTGAATATCATCAAGGGTGGATGTTATTTTATTTAATGCCTCTTTTGCATTATCATATCGTTCATATTCAAGTTCATTTCTGCCTTTTTCTAATAAAATCAATGCTTCAGTTACGTTTAATCCACTTATTTGTTCAAATTCTGTAATTTCCTGTTCTTTGAGTATGATGAAGTCTTGAATGTAAAATGCATCCTCTTTTGCAGTCGTAAGAAGTGAGTAATACTGGGCAATTGTTTCCTTTTTTGGGCGTATTTTCTTTGCTTCTGTCTGCATTTGAATGTAGATGTCAGAAACATAATACGTGCCTAAACCAGCTTTTTTCATTTCTTCAATATCTTGAAGTGAGTTGTTAAGCATCTGTTCAATTGCAAGATCAAGAGAAACGATTTCATACACAACAGCAGTTGTTTCATTGGTTTCAGTTGAAGATTCAACTTCGCTTGTAACACTTTGTAATATCATTACTTCATCTGGAGTAGCAGAAACAGTAATACACAAAAGTATCAATACAAAGAGTATAATTAGTGAACAACTATACTTTTTCATTATACGCAGTGTATTTTCTTTCATTTTCTTTGTTTTGTTAATCTTTTTTCTTATTCTTTCTTTGAATATATGTATTTTTTATTTCATAACGAGCGAGTAAATAACTATATCGGAAGTAATCCGTAATATATTCTAACACTGAATCAAAATGTAATGTATACAGCTCATGAAATACGTATTTCTTGTTTTTATTAATCTTTTGTTTCAATTCCTCTTTTTCTTGTTCTCGTTTCTGCAAAGCTGTTTGTATCATGCTCAACTCTTTTTCATTGGTGATTAACTGTTGTTTATACCATGCCATTTGTGCAGTGTACTCTTTGATAGGTATTTTTCTTTTACGTTTTTTCTCATTTTCTTTTAGTCCTTGGATTCTGTCATAAATAAAATAGTCTTCTTGAAGTTTGTATATCTTTTGTAATACTGCTTCATTTTCTTGTTCTAAAAATAGAATGTTTTCTTCAGCAGTGATCAAGCATTGTTCTCTTCGTTTCAAATAAATTCGCTGTTTTCTTATGTTTTTGAGAGTTTCATCATATGTGTATATCATTTTATGATATGCAGCAGAGCTTATTTTCTTATTTTTAAAGAATTCTTCTTGTGCTTTTTCTTTCAATATGCTGATTTCTTTCTCATGTTGTTCAAGGCGTTTTAATTGTGCTGCAAGAGTGACTTTGAATATCTTTTTCTCAATGAAATAAACAAGTATTGCAGTACTTATGATAACCCCAAGCAACCAGTACAAGTATTTTTTGAGGAATATAGAGAGGTGGAACTGCTGTTCAACAGATATCGATTGATACACGCGTGCTTCTTGTATACGGACAAGTGCTGATTCACTATCTCCACGATTAAATGCAATCTCTGCAAGAGTGATTTGTCTTTCAAGTTCTGCAATATCATATCCTTGCTCTTTGAGCAATGCAGCAGACTGCTTGCTGTTTTGGATCATTTCATAAATATCTCCAGATGATAATGCTGTTGTTGGTGTTTGTTTAGTGGTTGTGAATTGTACATGTTCATTGTTGACTATTGCATATCCTGTGACGATATTCTGCGGCGCATTCATACTTTGTATGATTGAGAATGCTCCTGTCATAAGCACAGTGCTGGTTATGACAGCAACAACAATGATCAAAGCACGAGCTTTTGATATTGTGTGCCCATAATGATATGCAGTAGCATGTCTATAATATTCGTGGAAATTGTTGAGTGTTGTATGCCAGTATGATACGCCAGAATATGCTGCTGATTTTGTTGCGTGATACCAGTATTGTGCTTCATCTGTAAAGAATACTATCATTTGCTTGAAATGTCTATGATATGCCTCTTGCCAGAATGTTTTCTTTTCAACAGCTATTTTTTGTTTTAACTCTGTTTGAAGTGTTACTTCTTGGAGTAATCGTGTGCTTATTAGTTCAATCTGTTTTTCATTTTCTGCAAGTTGTTCTTTATACAGTGAAACAATATCTTTGTATTCTTGTCGTGTGATGGAATGAGATCCATAATATTTTGTTTGGGCTTCTTGTATGTTTTTACGTATTTCTTTATTATCATCGAGTAAGAATCGTATGAATTCTTCAGGAGTAGTTATGCGCAATTGTCGTTTCTGTAATTCTATCTTTTGTTTTCGTATAGACTCTATTGTTGATTCATATTCATACAGTAATTTATGATATTCTTGTGTCGTAATTTTATGTTCATTGAAGCAAGCAGTTTGTGCAGCAACTCTGAGTAATGAAAGTTCTTTTTCTTGTTGTTTCAGCATACGTAATCTTCTTGCAACAGTTGCTAAGAAGAGTTTTCTTTCAATAAAGAATCCAGCAACGCCTGCTATGGATATGCTTGTTAATATAGCAAGAGCATGTTGTTTCACAAATGCAGTGATATTGATCTGTTGTTCAACTGCAACAGCACTGTATAGTTGTGCTTCTTTTGCGCGATGTAACGCAGATGCAAAGTTCTCTTGGTTAAAAGAGGTATATGCTAATGCCATGGTGTCTTGTAATGTTCCCATATCATATCCTTGGCTTTCAAGAACTGCTGCTTTTTCTTCTAATTCTTGCAGGATTGTATATGCTTCGAATGCATTGCTAGATAATTCATCTATTTGTTGGTATAATTGTTCAACACGTTCATATTCTTGTGCATCATATGCTGCTTGTAAGTCTGCGACTAGCTGACTTAATGTTTGGGTTCCTATTTCTTTTTGTTCAAATTCTTTCAGTATTTGTTGAGCTTTTTCATATTTCTGTTCAGCTTCAACAACTGATGTTTCTAATATGACAAGAGTGACGTGTCGTGTTTCAACTAATTTTAATGTTTTATACTCTGCTATATTTTCTATTTGTTTTGTTTTTCTGTTATATCTCTCGCGGATTTGTTTTTGTATGATGTCAGCAGTAATTGTAACAAGTAAATCATGTTCTTCTTTACTTAAATATCCTGGAGCAGAAACGTAAATTGTAAACTCTTGTGTCTCATCAAATGGAATCTCTTCTAATACGAGAGGTTCCCAAGATAAGTATTGTGCAAGATATCCTTCAACTGAAATTTTTACGTTCTTAATGACTGCATCTTTGTAAATATTTGTTATTTTGAGTGGAAAATTCATATTGTTGCCACGCACAATCTCAACATGTTCTGTGGTGTCGATTAATTGTTTGCTAATCGAAGGAGTGAGAGTAGCTCCAGATACAACTGAACCAGTTACTGCTTTAGCAGGTGTTCCAGATACAACGCCTGAAGGAACAACAGCAGGAACACTTGATGGACCTGTTCCAAGAAGAGGTGTTAAGTTCAGTACAGATACAGTTTGTGTATCTCCTGACACCAAACCAAGCGTAACAAGGTCTACATTAGATTCATTACGTGCAGTAGTATTGACAAGCACTGTTCGTAAACCACTTATTGCTGTTGTAGGAATGTAAATATTAATTGATCGTTCAAGTTCATCTCCTGCAATTAATTTACCCAATGAATTATTTAATTCTCCTCCTGTAATTGTCCAGTCAGAAGGAAGTGTGAAAAACAAAGTACCGTTTGTTGCATTACCTGTTCCAATGTTCTTGACTTTAGCATTGATAAAGATTGTATCCCCTTGAGTAGCACTAGTGGGAATTGTTACAAATGATGCTGCTACATATGGTTGTCCTTCTGTTACTGCAAGTATTAATGAAGTGTTATATGCTGAAGGATCGGCATTTGGTGTTGCAGTTGTTTCAAAGGTAATAAGTGTTGTTCCTATTGTTGCAGGAGCAACTGCATATGCTTCAATAATGCGTGCTTCTCCTGCAGTAAGTTGTATTGGGAATGTTGTATTAAACACAGTGTTTGTATATGAGGAAGTGATTGTGAAATTTAATGAAAAGTCTCCTGTGTTGTTTAAAGTAATATTGATTATACTGAGGTTTTGATTAAGGTTTGCTCCTACAGCATCACTCATTGGTGTTCGTGTCCATGATCTTTCATATTCAATTGATTTATTGATTACATTACTTACTGCATTATTATCAACACTGTCCTTAGCATATACTCTGAAATTATATGTTCCATTGACAGTTGGAGTGTAGCTTGTTTCATATAATTCATTTGATGTATTGAACGTCATAGTTACATTTACAAAATCAGATGCATTGATTAATTTCTGCTGCAGATACACTGTACTTACTGCAGTACCACTGTCAGTTACATTAGCATAAAATGCTATAGGTGCATTTGGATCTAATGCGTCGGCAGTGCTTGGGATTGTTGTCAGACTGTTGAATGCTGGAGCAGTGAGGTCAATTGTAAATCGTCTCCTGCTGCTGGTATTACTATTTCCAGCTCCGTCAGTACAGGTTACATTCCAGTTATGTGCTCCTTCGCTATATCCGCTCCCGTATATTGTTGTACTTGTTCCATTGTTAATACTATTATTTGTTGCATTTAATGTATTGTCAACAGTAAGATTGCATATTATGCTCGAAGCAAGATTATCAGTAGGAGTAAACACAAAATTTACTGCTTGTGAACTTGTATTAAACCAGTCAACAGGGGCGTTAATGCTAATTGCAGGGATAGTTCCATCTAAAGTTATATTTGTTTTTTCAGTAGTGTTGAGATTGTTGAATGTATCATTTGCAATGAATGTAATGTTATATACTCCCTCTTGGGTTGTGTTAGCAAAACTGAAATTGTAGATATTGCCTATCTTCTCTAAAGTTAGTTGTTCCTTTGTTATGCCATTAGGGAATGTAATGTTTGCAAAAACAGTATCAACATCTAATTGCTGATCTGTGACTGTTGCACTAATATTAATGATTGAATTATTTGTTTGATTGGCATTTGCAATTGGCCGTATAGTCGTGACAATAGGTCCTGTTGAATCTACTGTAAAATTAGTCTTTTCAGTATCATTAATATTTCCGCTGGTATCTGTTGCTGTGAATGTTACATTATAATCTCCTTCAGTCGAGGTATTTCCATAGCTGAAATTATAGATATTTCCAACTTTTTGTAATTGCACTTGCTCTTTTGTTATTCCATTAGAGAATGTAATATTTGCATAAACTGTTGCAATAGCTACATCATCTATGACAGTTGCACTGACATTCACAATACTATTTCTTGCAGTGAGATTATTTGCATGTGGTCTGAGATTGATTACAGAAGGTTTGAGTGTATCAATACTATAGATTGTAATATTTGTTTTTTCAGTTGTGTTGAGATTATTAAATGTATCATTAGCAATAAATGTAACATTGTATACTCCTGTTTGAGTGGTATTCATAAAGCTGAAATTATAGATATTTCCAACTTTAATTAATTGCAACTGCTCTTTTGTTGTATTGTCAGGATATGTGACATTTGCAAGCACAATATCGACATTAAGCCATTGGTCTGTGACAGTGGCGCTAATATTTAATACAGATCCATTTGTCTGATTTGTGTTTGCGACGGGCCGCAATACACTTACTGTAGGTCCTGTACTATCAATTGTGAAGTTTGTTTTTTCAGTTGTGTTGAGATTATTTACTGTATCATTTGCTATGAATGTAATGTTGTAATATCCTTCATTAGATGTATTAGCAAAACTATAATTATAGATATTGTTGACTTTCTCTAAATACACTTGTTCTTTTGTTATATTGTTTGGATACGTGATGTTTGCAAGCACCCTATCAACTCCCAAATTATCAATTACAGTAGCACTGATATTTACAATACTATTGACAGAGGTAACGTTGTTTGCAATTGGTTTCAAAGTAGTAACGGCAGGAGGATCTCCATCAATAGTTGCATTTGTTTTTTCAGTAGTGTTGAGATTGTTGAAGGTATCATTTGCAATAAAAGTAATATTATACACGCCCTTTTGAGTAGTATTTCTAAAGCTGAAATTGTACATATTACCTACTTTAACTAATTGCAATTGTTCTTTAGTACTGTTGTCTGGATACGTGACATTTGCAAAAACTGTATCGACATTAAGCCATTGGTCTGTAACAGTGGCGCTGATATTTAATACGCTATTGAGAGATTGGTTTGTCCAAGCACGAGGGTACGTTGTTGTGATTGTTGGTCCAGTACTATCAACTGTAAAGTTTGTTTTTTCTGAACTATTTATGTTATTGCTGGTATCATTAGCAATGAATGTAACATTATAATATCCTTCAGTAGACGTGTTTGCGAAACTGAAATTGTATATATTGCCAGCTTTTGCTAATTGCAATTGTTCTTTTGTGGTATTATCAGGATATGTAATATTTGCAAGAACAACATCTACTGCAATATTGTCTGTTACTGTTGCACTGACATTTACAATACTGTTTCTGGCAGTGATATTATTTGCAACAGGTTTAAGATTTGTTACAACAGGTTTTCCTGTATCTGTGGGAGTTAATGTTACATTTGTTTTTTCAGTTGTGTTGAGATTGTTAAACGTATCATTAGCAATAAATGTAATGTTATATGTTCCCTGTTGAGTTGTGTTTGCAAAACTGAAGTTGTATATATTGCCGACTTTAACTAATCGCAGTTGTTCTTTTGTTGTATTATCAGGATATGTGATATTTGCAAAAACAGTGTCGACACTGAGCCATTCATCTGTGACAGTAGCACTTATATTTATGGTGCTTTCTGTGTTTTGTGCTGAATTAACAGTAGGTTTTATTGTTGCAACAGTAGGTCCAGTACTGTCAACTGTGAAATTTGTTTTTTCAGTGCTGTTAATATTATTAGCTGTATCATTCGCAATAAATGTGATGTTGTAGTATCCCTCATTAGAGGTATTTGCAAAGCTATAATTATAGATATTACCAATCTTGACTAATCTTATTTGTTCTTTTGTTACATTATTTGGATATGTCACATTTGCAAAAACGACATCTACTGCAATATTGTCTGTAATTGTTGCACTGACATTTACAATGCTATTTCTTGCAGTGATGTTATTCGCAATTGGTTTGAGGTTTGTCACTGCAGGGAATATATTATCTGTTAGTGTGGTTACTGTGAACGTTCGTGTTTCAGTATTATTTGTATTATTGTGCGTACGGGTATCATTTGCGATAATTCTAATAGTGTATGTCCCAATTATACTTGTTTGATTAAATGAAAAGTTATACCTCTGTGCAGCACTAGGTGTTATATTGCTCATACTAAATACATTTGTTGTTCCGTTAGGGAATGTAATATTTGCAAGAACTGTATCAACGCGGATGTTATCTGTGACGTTTACAGTAATATTGACAATGTCAAATTGCTGGACACTTGTATTTGCTAACAGTCCAGAAACATTTGGTGCTGGGTCATAATGATCATATTCAAACATTGCGTCTTCTTGAGCTCCGTTAAGAGTTTGGGTTGTTGTTTCTAATGGAGTTGCTCCTGTCGGGAGTGTTACAAATGCGGTTCCATTCCACCTAATTGCAGTTAAATCTTCAAGTAAATCTTCTGCAAGTACCATAAACTCATCTGTTGTTGGATGTTCAGTTATTCGCATGCCTTCTATATCATCTGATGCAAAATTAACTGTTGAAATTCCGCTTCCTAAACTTGTTGGAGTCCATGTATTTGGTTTTGTAAAATTAGTATATTGTAAAGATAATGCATTTTGATTTACAGAGAGGAACATTGCTTTTGTTCCGTCTTTTTTCCATACACATCCTTGGTTATCATTGTTTGTTCCTGTTGCTTCTGCGCTTCCATCTGATGTGGGTGGTGTTGGTAATATCCGTGTTCCGTTCCAAACTCGTGCATTTGCATCAGAATTTGTATCACTGTATGTTAATCCAATGTAATCTGAAGTAGGATCAGCACATACTCTTATTGCATTCGATGTTTTTGGTGCATTACTTATTAATTCAGTTCCGCTCCATATTCCTGTTGCTGCAGTATAATTTCGATGTATGACATTTGTTCCTTCTGCGTAAAATACAATTCCATCTCCACTTGAACTCTCCCATGCAAAGTCAAATGCTTCTTTAACTGCTGTTGTTGTTGTTCTTGAAAGAGTTTGGTTTGTTGATGAAACGAAATTAGTTCCATTCCATAAAATAGCCCATAGTCCAGTAGTGGTGTTATGTGCCAACAACATAATATGATTGGAATTTGTTTTTGGAACTAATTTAACCCAATTAATTCCTCCACTAATATTTGTGTTCAATGTTTGTTCTGCACTATATGCACTCCCATTCCATATTCTGTATTTTAATCTTTGATCAGAAACACTGCTATTTTCATAGACAATTAATGCATTTCCTGAAATCTCTTCGATTCCAATATCAAACGCTCTGGTAGCTGAATTTGGAACATCTATGCTTACTTCTACTAAATTTGTCCAATTTCTTGTTGCGTTTACTATTTGTATATTTACATCATTAGTTGTATCTTCTGTTCCAACTATAAACTCATCACGTTCATGATTTGCTCGTACAACAACCCACTGTATGTTTGCCCCTACGCTATTTGTATTTGTTCGTTCTATACTAAAATTATTGTTGGTGTTATTCCATACCCTGTATCGCGGTGTTTGAACACCTGATTCTGCATAGACTGCAAGTCCATTTGCATGTGTTGAATTTATGACATCATCGTGAATGTAATCAAATGTAATGAATGAATTGACAGCGGGATCAACGTCTGTTGTTTCATCTGTTGGGTCATGGACGTATTTCACTATTTTGAAATCAAAAATATCAGTAGGTGTGGTGAGATTTGAAACAGTAATATATTGTAATTCTGCTCCTGCAAAAATACCAGACCTCCCAACAAGATGTGTTGTTCCTGCTTCATAGATTTCAAAGTATGCATAGGTGTTATTGCTTGATGCATAGACATCAATCATTCTGCCATCTGTCAAGTCTTCTGCGAATGTAACTCGAACAAATTCATTTTGATATATCGGTTCACTCCAGACTCCATCGTTTGTTTTAATATCATTATAAATATTTGAAATAACATTGTATTCGCTATCTAGATGTTCTGCATCAACTGCAATAATTTCTCCAAATCCAGGGTCTTCAGGAGTTAATTCAAATGTGTATAGTTCTCCAGGAGTTAGGTTCTCTTTGAACAACATCCATGTTCCTTCACAGAATTGCTCTGAGAAGTTCCATTCTTTACATTTGTACAGTGTTGTTCCTGTTGCATTGACAGTGACAGTTGCTTCACTAAAGTTAACTTTTGTTGGGTCAATAGCATACACTGTTGTCCATACAGCATTTTCTTTTGGGGTTTCTTCTGGAAGTGGTGCTGTATCAATCTGTAATTTATTTATTTCACTTACTGCTTTTTCTTTAGGTATATCTGTAAACGTAATAGTTTGGATAGGTGAATTTTGTATTTCTACAACAGCTTTTTGATCTGTTATTTTCACTGTGTTTGCAATTTGTACTCCAGATGCATCTTCAATAGTTGCAGATGTGATGATCTTCACAGTTACATCAGATCCAAGAGATCCGTCAAATGCAGAAACTCCTATTGCAAAGAGTGTGAACACTATGAAAACCAACACTGCAATGGTTTTTAGTTCACTCTTTTTCATAGTGTTTCCTCAATAGGATTTTCTGTGTGCGTGTCTTTTTTCTCTTTGATTTGAGCAAGTTCTTCAGTTAATTTCTTGATCTGCTGTTCAAGAACTGCATTCAGTTGGCTGTTGAGAGTGGTATTTATCTCAGAATTATTGAAAACAGTTGTTTGGATTTTCGTCCATAAATGAGACCCTGCGATTTGAACGTGGCTTATTTTTCCTTTTATTTGTAACTCTAAACAGCGTTGTTGGAGTGTATGCCATGCATATCCTAATTTAAGAGCAAGCTGTCTTGTAGAAATAGGAGCTTCTTCCTGCTCAATACATTCCAAGATTTGTTCTTGGATTACTCTCCCCTTGCGAGTTATAAAAACCACACCCCTTTACAGTTTTAGCTAGATCCAACTATTGTTAAAACTCGCAAAACCGCACCCAAACTATGTTTTTTTAGAAAATGTAGTATTTAAACCTTTGCAAATGTTAGTGCCAGGGTTCGCATTTTTTGTTACTACTTTAAGGAGTGTTGAGTTTACTGATAAGCAAAAACATTTAAACAATTGGGTTTATTTGCTATAATATGCCCCTATAGTATAGCTTGGATTCAGTGGATTGCATCTGCTGTAAAGCACATAGAATGCCAGGTTGCGGTCCTGGAGACCGGGGTTCAAATCCTCGTAGGGGCGCCATTTTCTAATACGAGGATTTGAACATGCACAAAAGCAAAGCTTTTGGCACAACGCTCACTTCGTTCAGTTGAATCCTCGTAGGGGCGCCATTTTCTAATAAGAGGATTTGAACATGCACAAAAGCAAAGCTTTTGGCACAACGCTCACTTCGTTCAGTTGAATCCTCGTAGGGGCGCCATTTTTCTTTGTATATAACAACCTCATTCTTTCGCAACTCTATAATGTTTTACTAACTCGTATAAGAATACAAGAAAGCTTATGGGGTAAAACAAGACCGACAATAATGCAAAAATAAGAATGTAAAACAACACAAGCCAGTCTCCTGCTGATATTTGCACAAGAATTACATTGTAATAATATAAAAGTACATCAACAAAATAATAATATAGATATAGTGCTAAATAGATTAATGCTGCAATGAATGAGAGATACACAAAATCTCTGCGCAGCCATTTCTTAAAAGACAATCCATATATACCTAAGCCAATAAGGCTGCTCACGACAATAACTTCTAGAGGACTAAGGAATGCATTATTTTCTGCAATACTGCTTGTGGTAATATCTGCACCAATTAATCCATTGACCTGAATCATCCCAATATGAAAAAGAGGAAATGCAACATACACTGCCAGTGCGACAAATGAAAGCACAAGAATCCATTCACGTTCATGCGCTTTTTTTCTGTGGAATAAAATATACCAAATGTATGCAGGAGCTAAAAACAAAAAGAGCATTGCAATACTATTGAAAACATAAATCCATATGATTTCAATATACTGCAACAGCGTTGAGGCACGCACAATATCTTGCATAAATAAACTTGTGCCATGGCCAAATACATTTACAATTGAAAATAAGGGAATGTGATGTTCTGAGAAAAATGCTGTGCCAATATCAAAATACAGCATTTCATGCTGGTAAAAAATATATGATACTATGTAAATGCCGAAATCTGTTAAAAGGTGCAAAATCAATATTCCTGACATACCTAATGCAACACCATAAGGAGTATGAAACAATCCAATAAACTTTTCATAAAACTTTTCTCCTGTTTCACTGATGTTGTTGATAAATGTGCTTGCTTTAAACAGATGTTTATATCGCACCATAATAATAATATAAAACAGCAAACCCAGAAAGAATATAGGTGCATCAATGACAACACCGAGCCATTCTACCATAAGCTGGAAAATAAACAAGAAAAAAAAGCAGAATACAAAGAGAATGATACATGCACGCAAAGGTTTGTACCTAAACCGTTTGCTGTCTCCATGAAGCACGTGCAAAAATGAAGGCGTGCTCATTTTCTTTTTCCATGCAACGTATATTGAGAGGATAATAAGAGTGATCCCGCCGATATAAAATGCAGTTTTTTCTGCAAACACCTGATTTTCTGTCAGCCATTTCATAACAAAAAATAAAGAACCATCTAAGTAATTGCTAATGTTCAGCCACGAAAATGTAGGAGTAGATGCAGCAAGAATCTGTGATGATGTGCTGTCTGTGACTTGAAAATATACAATAGGATTGCAAAAGCTTAGTCCATTAAGAATTGAGTGATATACAGACTGTGTCAAGTCTGCTGTAGTCAGCTGTGCAGCGTTTGCGACGTTGAGCGTAAACTGCGGAATTGCCTGCGCAGATGTTGCACTTATCTGCACAATATTCGCGCTTTTTTCATACAGGGCTTCCATTGTTGCAAACGCAGGGGTTGTTATTTTATTGAACATCAAAAGTATATAACTTATTATTAATGCGCAATCAATTGTTTTTTCTTTTTTACCGAGAAATATTTTTGTTGGTGATACAAGATAAATAAGATATGCAATTGCAATAATGCCAGAAATTTTATCAATGTAATCAAAAGTTGGGCTGATAAATTCTATTAAATCAAAAATATTCAAAGTAATAAGAAACAGAACAAGAGCAATTTCAATATAATGGCCTACTGTAAAGGTAATAGTTTCTTTGCTTTTTTTCTTCATGTTAACGTAAACGTATTCCTGCATTCTCGCTTTCTACCAGCGCACTGCCAATCCCCATTCCAACATTGAATCCTGTATTATCCAATGCTGAAGCAAGAAGTTCAAAAAATGATTTTTCTTCTTCATACTCAACAGGCTGGACAGTCATGTTCGCTGTTCTTTCAATGTATGCATATGCTTCTGTTTTGCCGCCGAGTTCATCAATTAATCCATTCTCAACAGCATCAATGCCTAAATATATTTGGCCTGTTGCAAGAGATTCAACATACGTTTCTTCAAGATTTCTGTTTGCTGCAACTTCTTTGACAAAAATATCGTGCATACTATCAAGTTCTGATTGATATAATGCTTTTTCTTCTGAACTCATTTCTCTATATGGTGTTCCCATATCTTTGTAATCGCCTGCAACAAAGCGTTCATAACTGACATTGTACCGTTCCATAAGTCCGCTGTATTGCACATAAGAACCTAAAACACCAATGCTTCCTGTGACAGAAACAGG
>Ga0233425_10002977_pt1 | contig 31911 bp, 25 predicted proteins | sample Watercolumn_Towu_2_FD_181712 | JGI IMG/M metagenome (GOLD analysis project Ga0233425, IMG submission 181712) | Freshwater microbial communities from Lake Towuti, South Sulawesi, Indonesia - Watercolumn_Towuti2014_140_MG | ecosystem: Environmental > Aquatic > Freshwater > Lake | place... | reverse complement strand
TCAGCTACTACGACTACTACCAGCCCGAGGCCTACATCCCGCAGACGGACACCTACATCGAGAAGGACTCCTCGATCAACGAGGAGGTCGAGCGGCTGCGGCACTCGGCCACCAACTCGCTGCTGACGAGGCGCGACGTCATCGTCGTGGCCTCGGTGTCATGCATCTACGGCCTCGGCACCCCGCAGGAGTACGTCGACCGGATGGCCCGGCTGCGCGTGGGGGAGGAGTACGACCGCGACGAGCTGCTGCGGCGCCTGGTGTCCATCCAGTACACCCGCAACGACCTCGCCTTCACCCGCGGCACGTTCCGCGTGCGCGGCGACACCATCGAGGTGTTCCCCGTCTACGAGGAGCACCCGGTGCGCATCGAGATGTTCGGCGACGAGGTCGAGCGGCTCATGACCCTGCACCCCGTCACCGGCGAGGTGCTCACCGAGGACGACGAGCTCTACATCTTCCCGGCCACCCACTACGTCGCGGGTCCCGAGCGGATGGAGCGCGCCATCGCCGGCATCGAGGCCGAGCTCGAGGTGCGCCTCGCCGAGCTCGAGCGCCAGGGCAACCTGCTCGAGGCCCAGCGCCTCCGCATGCGCACCACCTACGACCTCGAGATGATGCGCCAGGTCGGCTTCTGCTCCGGCATCGAGAACTACTCCCGCCACATCGACGGCCGCGAGGCGGGCACGGCGCCGAACTGCCTGCTCGACTACTTCCCGGAGGACTTCCTCCTCGTCATCGACGAGTCCCACGTGACCGTGCCGCAGATCGGCGGCATGTACGAGGGCGACATGAGCCGCAAGCGCACCCTCGTCGAGCACGGCTTCCGGCTGCCCAGCGCCATGGACAACCGGCCGTTGAAGTGGGAGGAGTTCCTCGAGCGCATCGGCCAGACCGTCTACCTCTCGGCGACGCCCGGCCCCTACGAGCTGTCGCGGGTCGAGGGCGACACGGTGGAGCAGGTCATCCGCCCGACCGGGCTCGTCGACCCCGAGGTCGTGGTCAAGCCGACCAAGGGCCAGATCGACGACCTCATGGGCGAGATCCGCGCCCGCACCGAGCGCGACGAGCGCGTGCTGGTCACCACGCTGACCAAGAAGATGGCCGAGGACCTCACCGACTACCTGCTCGAGAACGGCATCCGGGTGCGCTACCTGCACTCCGAGGTCGATACCCTGCGGCGCATCGAGCTGCTGCGCGAGCTGCGGCTCGGCCTGTTCGACGTCCTCGTCGGCATCAACCTGCTGCGCGAGGGCCTCGACCTCCCCGAGGTCTCGCTCGTGGCGATCCTCGACGCCGACAAGGAGGGGTTCCTCCGCTCGGGCACCTCGCTGATCCAGACGATCGGCCGCGCGGCACGCAACGTCAGCGGCCAGGTGCACATGTACGCCGACACGATCACGCCCTCGATGGCCACCGCCATCGAGGAGACCACCCGCCGGCGGGCGAAGCAGATCGCCTACAACGAGGCGAACGGCATCGACCCCACCCCGCTGCGCAAGAAGATCGCCGACATCACCGACCTCATCGCCCGCGAGGAGGCCGACACCGACGAGCTGCTCGGCGGCTCGGGCCGCACGCAGTCGCGCGGCAAGGCCCCGGTTCCCGGCATGGGCTCCAGCGGCCGCGGCGAGGGCGCCCTCGACGTCGCCGGCATGCCGGCGCGCGAGCTCGCCGAGCTCATCGGGTCGCTCACCGACCAGATGCACGCGGCTGCAGCCGAGCTGCAGTTCGAGGTGGCGGCCCGGCTGCGCGACGAGGTGTCGGAGCTGAAGAAGGAGCTGCGGCAGATGCAGGCGGCGGGGCACGCCTGAGCCTCCGGGCCGCTCGCGGGAGCGGCGGTTCTGACAGGATGCGCCTGACCGCCCCTCCCGAGCAGCAAGGACGTACCGCGTGGACATCCCCGGCTGGGTGTGGGCCGCCACGATCGCCCTCTACACGGTGCTGTTCATCGTCGACCTGCTCGTCGTCGGGCGGCGCCCGCACATCCCGAGCACCGCGGAGTGCGTGCGCTGGCTGAGCCTCTACGTCGGCCTGGCGATCGCCTTCGGCCTGGCGATGTGGTGGTGGGCCGGCCGCGAGTACAGCGTCCAGTTCTTCGCCGGCTGGGTGACCGAGTACAGCCTGTCGGTCGACAACCTGTTCGTGTTCCTGCTCATCATGGCCCGGTTCTACGTGCCGAGGCCGCTGCAGCAGTCCGTGCTCATGTACGGCATCTTCATCGCCCTCATCCTGCGCGCGATCTTCATCGTGCTGGGCGCGGCGGTGATCGCCCGCTACAGCTGGGTCTTCTACATCTTCGGCGCCTTCCTCGTCTTCACCGCCATCAAGCTGGCGACCGAGGGCGAGACCGACGACGACGAGTACCAGGAGAACGCGCTGGTGCGCTGGGTCGGGCGGCTCATCCCCACCACACCGGACTTCCACGGCACGAGCCTCCGCACCGTCATCGACGGCAAGAAGCTCTGGACGCCGATGCTGCTGGTGCTGCTCTCGCTGGGCACCACCGACCTCATCTTCGCCCTCGACTCGATCCCGGCGATCTTCGGCCTCACGCAGGAGGCCTACATCGTCTTCGCCGCGAACGTGTTCGCCCTCCTCGGGCTGCGCCAGCTGTACTTCCTGCTCGGCGATCTGCTCAACCGGCTGGTGTATCTGTCCATCGGGCTCGCCGTCGTGCTGGGCTTCATCGGCATCAAGCTCGTCCTCGAGGCGCTGCACACCAACTCGGTGCCGTTCATCAACGGCGGCCAGCCGGTCGGGGTGCCGGTACCGTCGATCGGCTTCTCGCTGGCCTTCATCGTGATCGTGCTCACCGTCACCACCGTCGCGAGCCTGGTGGCCTCGCGGCGGCAGGACGCGGACTCCGAAGCAGGTTAGGGTCGCCTCACCATGGAGATCACCACCGGCCTCTGGCTCGCTACGTTCCTCGGCATCCTGCTGCTCGTCGGGCTCGACTTCGTCACCGTGAGCAAGAAGCCGCACGAGGTGGGGTTCCGGGAGGCCCTGCTCTGGTCGATCTTCTACATCGGCCTCGCCGTCGTCTTCGGCGTGTGGGTGTGGGCGTCGTTCGGGTCCGACTTCGGCACGCAGTACTTCGCGGCCTACCTGGTCGAGAAGTCGCTGTCGGTCGACAACCTGTTCGTCTTCGTCATCATCCTGACCCAGTTCGCGGTGCCGTCGATCTACCACCAGCGCGTGCTGCTGGTGGGCGTCGTGCTCGCGCTGGTGTTCCGCGGCATCTTCATCTACATCGGCGCTGCGGCGCTCGCCGCGTTCGCCTTCACGTTCGTGATCTTCGGCGCGATCCTCATCTGGACCGGCATCGGCCTGCTGCGCCATAAGGATGCCGATCCGAACCCGCAGGACAACTTCGTCGTCCGCAACGTCCGCCGGTTCGTGCCCGTGACCGACGACTACGACGGCACGAAGCTGTTCACGCGCATCGACGGCAAGCGGCTGGCCACCCCGCTCTTCCTGGTGATGATCGCGATCGCGTCGACCGACCTGCTCTTCGCGCTCGACTCGATCCCCGCGACCTTCGGCGTCACGCAGGAGCCGTACCTCGTCTTCACGGCCAACGCCTTCGCGCTCCTCGGTCTGCGCGCGCTCTACTTCCTGCTCAAGGGCCTGCTCGACAAGCTCGTCTACCTCAGCACGGGCCTGGCGATCATCCTCATCTTCATCGGCGTCAAGCTCGTGCTGCTCTGGGCCCACGAGACCTGGCCGTCGGTGCCCAAGATCGACACCTCGGTGTCGCTCGTCGTCATCGGCGTGATCCTGCTGATCACGGGCCTGGCCAGCTGGTGGGCGGTGCGCAAGGACCCGAGCCGCACAGCGCACGCCGGCACGGTCACCGATCCCAAGCCGCGCGTCGAACGGTCCGACCCGCCCCCTCCCGACGCCTCAGGGGGCTGATCGTGCCGGAGGGCCCGGCGGACGATGTCCGCCGGGCCCTCCGCTGCGTCGGAACCGATCAGGAGTAGGCGGCCGACAGCGCGTCCTCGGTCTGCTGGAAGACGTCCCCGGCGCCCTCCGCGAGGGCCTTGGCCGCCGCGTCGTCGCCCGAGGCCTGGATCTGCTGGAGCTTGGTGGTGAGGTCCTGCAGGGCGGCCCGGTAGGCCGTCTCAGTGGCGCTGTCCGGGCACGGCGCCAGGGTCCCGGCGTCCTCGACCGCCGCCAGGGCGTCGCCGGCGGCCTTCGTCACCTCGGCGGCCGACCCGGCGGTGCCGAGCGCGTCGAGCGCGGTGAGCACGGTGTTGCGGGCCGTGCCGTACTGGGCGGCCCAGCCGCCGATCACGGCCGAGATGCTGGCGTCGCCGCTCGAGGTGGGCGACGCCGTGGCGGCGCCGCTGCTGGTCGAGACCGCGGGGGACTCGGTCCCGGCGGAGGTGGAGCCGGAGCCGGAGCTGCCGCCGCAGGCGGCGAGGGCGGCCAGGACCGGGGCCCCGACGAGGAGTGCGGTGATGCGTGAGCGCCCGAGGCGCAGGGCTGTGGACATGCCCGCGCCCTGCCCCGTCCGGCGCGGTTCATGCGTCGGGCAGGTCACATCCCGGACACGCCGTGCAGCCGGGGGAGTCCCTGCTACCAGCCGCGCTCGCGCCACTCCGGCAGGTGCGGGCGCTCGGCGCCCAGCGTCGTGTCCTTGCCGTGGCCCGGGTACACCCACGTCTCGTCGGGGAGCGCGTCGAACAGCTTGGTGGTGACGTCGGCGTAGAGCGATGCGAACCGGTCGGCGTCGCCCCACGTGTTGCCGACGCCGCCCGGGAAGAGGGAGTCGCCGGTGAAGACGTGCGGGGCGCCGGTGGGGTCGTCGTAGACGAGCGCCACCGAGCCGGGGGTGTGGCCGCGCAGGTGGACGACGCGCAGCCGGGCCTCGCCGACCGCGACCTCGTCGCCCTCGGCGAGGGTGCGGGTCACCGGCACCTCGATGTCCGAGACGTCGTCGGCGTGCGCGAGATGCTCGGCCCCGGTAGCGGCGAGCACCTCGGCCGTGGCCTGCCAGTGGTCGCGGTGCCCGTGGGTCGTGACGACGGCGTCGAGCCCGTCCTCGCCCACGAGCTCGAGCAGGCGGTCGGCCTCGGCTGCGGCGTCGAGCAGCACCTGGCTGCCGGTCCGTGTGCAGCGCAGCAGGTAGGCGTTGTTGTCGTACGGGCCCACGGCCAGCTTGCTGATGACGAGGTCGCGCAGCTCGTGCACCGCTGCAGGGCCGCCGACGGTCACGTTCCCGGTGTAGCTCACGGGACGATCCTGCCCCGCGGGCCCGGCGCTCACCAGGCCGGGGGCTGCGGCGGGTCGCCGCCGTCGGCCGCACGCACGCTCGGGCCGGCGCCGCGCCCGAGCCGCCAGGCGAGCACCTCGGCGGGGTCGCCGACGACGCCGGCCGGGCCGGTGCGCGCCTCGATCCACGCCAGCGCCCGCTCGACGAACCCCGGCGGCCAGTCGGCGGGGCCGTAGTCCAGCGCCAGGTCGAGATGGTGGATCTCCACCTCGCGGAGGCGGGCCCACGGGAGATCGCGCGCCGGCGTGTCCGGGCCGCCCACGGGCTCCTGGGCGCCGAAGTAGACGAGTCGGTCCAGCGCCTCGTCGTCGGCCCCGGCGAGGTCCTCCAGCGCGGCGGCGAGCCCGGCGGCGCTGGCCGCCACCAGGTCGCGGAGCGCGGGGCCGGGCAGGGCGGCCGCCGACGCGATGCCGTCGGCGCGGTCCTGCCCCGAGGCGTACATCGGCGAGGGGACGCCGGTGAGGGCCCAGCCGACCAGCCGCCCGAGGGCCTCGGCGTTGCGGGCGATGTGCCCGGCGGTGTCGGCGCGGCTCCAGCCCGGCAGCAGCGACGGCTCCCGCCACGCTGCGTCGTCGAGCGGTGCCAGGGAGTCGAGGAGCCGGCCGGTGGCGGCCGCCAGGGCCTGCAGATCGGCCCGGAGGGGCTCCCGGGAGGTGGGTCCGGTCACATCCCGACGCTATCCCTGGCACATCGCACGCGCCGGGCGGTCAGCCGGGAATGTGGCTGTCGGTGGTCCTCGTTAGCCTGGTCCGCGGTCGGCGGAGCACCCGGGTCATCGGATGCGCCCGCCGCCCCGCCCGCCCCCCCCTCCGGCAGAACAGGACCCCTCGTGGCCGACCGTCTCGTCGTCCGCGGCGCCCGCGAGCACAACCTCAAGGACGTCAGCCTCGACCTCCCGCGCGACGCGATGATCGTGTTCACCGGCCTGTCCGGGTCGGGCAAGTCGTCCCTGGCGTTCGACACGATCTTCGCGGAGGGCCAGCGGCGCTACGTCGAGAGCCTCTCGTCCTACGCCCGGCAGTTCCTGGGCCAGATGGACAAGCCCGACGTCGACTTCATCGAGGGCCTCTCGCCCGCGGTCTCCATCGACCAGAAGTCCACCAGCCGCAACCCGCGCTCCACCGTCGGCACCATCACCGAGGTCTACGACTACCTCCGCCTGCTCTACGCCCGCGCCGGCCGCCCGCACTGCCCGGAGTGCGGCCGTCCGATCTCGCGGCAGACGCCGCAGCAGATCGTCGACCGCGTGCTCGAGCTCGAGGCGGGCGCCCGCTTCCAGGTGCTCGCGCCGGTCGTGCGCGAGCGCAAGGGCGAGTACGCCGACCTGTTCCGCCAGCTGCAGACCCAGGGCTTCTCCCGCGCGCGGGTCGACGGCGTCGTGCACAGCCTCGCCGAGCCGCCCACGCTCAAGAAGCAGGAGAAGCACACGATCGAGGTGGTCGTCGACCGCCTGCAGGTCAAGGCCGACGCCAAGCGACGGCTCACCGACTCGATCGAGACCGCGCTGCGCCTGTCCGGCGGCCTGGTCACGCTCGACTTCGTCGACCTCCCCGAGGACGACCCGCACCGCGAGCGGATGTTCTCCGAGCACCTCGCCTGCCTCTACGACGACCTGTCGTTCGAGGAGCTCGAGCCCCGCTCGTTCTCCTTCAACTCGCCGTTCGGCGCCTGTCCCGAGTGCAGCGGCCTCGGCACGCGCATGGAGGTCGACCCCGAGCTCGTCGTGCAGGACGGCTCGATGACCCTCGCCGAGGGCGCGATCGGCCCGTGGTCGAGCGGCCACATCAGCGACTACTTCGAGCGCCTGCTCGAGGCGCTCGGCGACGAGCTCGGCTTCACCCTCGACACTGCGTGGGACGACCTGTCCGCCAAGGCCCGCAAGGCGATCCTCTACGGCCACAGCACCCAGGTGCACGTGCGCTACAAGAACCGGTACGGCCGCCAGCGCAGCTACCACACGGCGTTCGAGGGCGTGATCCCGTACGTCCAGCGCCGTCATGCCGAGGCCGACAGCGACACCAGCCGCGAGCGCTTCGAGGGCTACATGCGCGAGGTGCCGTGCCCCGCGTGCAAGGGCGCGCGGCTCAAGCCGGTCGTCCTCGCCGTGACCCTCGGCGGCCGCTCGATCGCCGATGTCGCGTCGATGCCGATCGGCGACTGCGCCGAGTTCCTCGCCACGCTCGACCTCTCGCCGCGCGAGAAGCAGATCGCCGAGCGCGTGCTCAAGGAGGTCAACGAGCGGTTGCGGTTCCTCGTCGACGTCGGCCTCGACTACCTCAGCCTCGACCGGCCCGCGGGCACCCTCGCAGGCGGCGAGGCCCAGCGCATCCGGCTGGCCACGCAGATCGGCTCCGGCCTCGTCGGCGTCCTCTACGTCCTCGACGAGCCGAGCATCGGCCTGCACCAGCGCGACAACCGCCGGCTCATCGAGACCCTCGTGCGCCTGCGCGAGCTCGGCAACACCCTCATCGTCGTCGAGCACGACGAGGACACCATCAAGCAGGCCGACTGGGTCGTCGACATCGGCCCGGGCGCGGGGGAGCACGGCGGCCAGGTCGTGGTGTCGGGCACGGTCCAGGAGCTCCTCGACCACCCCGACTCGATGACCGGCGCGTACCTCTCCGGCCGGCGCCGCATCGAGGTGCCGACGGTGCGCCGCCCGCGCACGCCCGGCCGCGAGCTCACCGTCGAGGGCGCGCGCGAGCACAACCTCAAGGGCGTCGACGTCACGTTCCCGCTCGGCCTGTTCGTCGCCGTCACCGGCGTGAGCGGCTCGGGCAAGTCCACGCTGGTCAACGACATCCTCTACACGACGCTCGCGCGCGAGCTCAACGGCGCCCGCGGAGTCCCGGGCCGGCACAAGCGCGTGCGCGGCCTCGAGCACCTCGACAAGGTCGTCCACGTCGACCAGAGCCCCATCGGCCGCACCCCGCGGTCGAACCCGGCCACCTACACCGGCGTGTTCGACCACATCCGCAAGCTCTTCGCCGAGACCCCCGAGGCGAAGATGCGCGGCTACCTGCAGGGCCGGTTCTCGTTCAACGTCAAGGGCGGCCGCTGCGAGGCGTGCTCCGGCGACGGCACGATCACGATCGAGATGAACTTCCTGCCCGACGTGTACGTGCCGTGCGAGGTCTGCCACGGGGCGCGCTACAACCGCGAGACCCTGGAGGTGCACTACAAGGGCAAGACCATCGCCGAGGTCCTCGACATGCCGATCGAGGAGGCGCTCGAGTTCTTCGAGGCGGTCCCGCCGATCGCCCGGCACCTGCGCACGCTGGTCGACGTCGGCCTCGGCTACGTCCGCCTCGGCCAGCCGGCGACCACGCTGTCGGGCGGCGAGGCGCAGCGGGTGAAGCTGGCCTCCGAGCTGCAGAAGCGGTCCACGGGCCGCACGGTCTACGTCCTCGACGAGCCGACGACGGGCCTGCACTTCGAGGACATCCGCAAGCTCCTCGGCGTGCTCCACTCGCTGGTCGACAAGGGCAACTCGGTGCTGGTCATCGAGCACAACCTCGACGTCATCAAGACCGCCGACTGGATCGTGGACATGGGCCCCGAGGGCGGTGTGCGCGGCGGCACGGTGGTCGCCGAGGGCACCCCCGAGGAGGTCGCCCGGGTCGAGGCGTCGCACACCGGCGGGTTCCTCCGGGAGATCCTGGAGGTTGAAGCGGAAACTAAACCGGCGCGCCGGTCGTCGAGGTCGAAGACGGCGGGGACCTCCCGCCGCGGCCGCGGCGCGGCGTAGCGCCGCGGTGGATCACGCCCCCGTGCAGGCACCGGCAACCCGCCCCGGACGAGGAGAACCGATGACCGCGACCGACCTCACGCCCGACCCGCAGACCACCGATTCAGGGGACAGGCCGGGCCCGTCCCGCCGGACCGTCCTGCTCACCACCGGCACCGTCGTGGCGGCTGCCGCCGTGACCGCCGCGTGCGGCTCGAGCGGCTCCGCGGACACCACCAGCACGGCCGGCGCCGGTGCCGGCACGTCGTCCGCCCCGGCCGGCTCGTCGAGCGCGCCCGCGGGCACCACCGTGGCCGCGGCCGACGTCCCGGTCGGCGGCGGGGTGATCCTCAAGGACGTCCGCATCGTCGTCACCCAGCCCACCGAGGGCACCTACAAGGGGTTCACGGCGGTGTGCACGCACCAGGGCTGCCTGGTGTCCGAGGTGAAGGACGGCTCGATCGACTGCGCCTGCCACGGCTCGAAGTTCTCGGCGGCCGACGGCTCGGTGCAGCAGGGCCCCGCCGCCGGCCCGCTGGCCCCCGTGACGGTGAGCGAGTCGGGCGGCACCATCACCATCACCACGTAGCACCACGACAGGAGGCGGCCCGCCCGTGGCGGACCCAGCGACCTACCGGCCGGCGCCGGGCGAGATCCCCGACTCGCCCGGCGTCTACCGGTTCCGCGACCAGCACGGGCGGGTCGTCTACGTCGGCAAGGCCAAGAGCCTGCGCAGCAGGCTGAACAGCTACTTCCAGGACCTCGCGGCGCTGCACCCGCGCACGCAGGCGATGGTCACCACCGCGTCGTCGGTCGACTGGGTCACCGTCGGCACCGAGGTCGAGGCGCTGCAGCTGGAGTACTCCTGGATCAAGGAGTACGACCCGCGCTTCAACGTCCGCTACCGCGACGACAAGAGCTACCCCTACCTCGCCGTCACCCTCGACGAGGAGTACCCGCGCATCACGGTCATGCGCGGCGCCAAGCGCAAGGGCGTGCGCTACTTCGGGCCCTACGCCCACGCCTGGGCCATCCGCGAGACCGTCGACCTGCTGCTGCGCGTGTTCCCGGCCCGCACGTGCAGCGCCGGCGTGTTCAAGCGCGCCGGGCAGATCGGCCGGCCGTGCCTGCTGGGCTACATCGGCAAGTGCTCCGCGCCCTGCGTCGGCCGGGTCGACGCCGAGGAGCACCGCCGGATCGTCGAGGACTTCTGCGCCTTCCTCTCCGGCCAGACCGCCGCCTACACCCGGCGGATCGAGCGCGAGATGAAAGCGGCCGCCGCCGAGCTCGACTACGAGCGCGCCGCGCGCCTGCGCGACGACCTGCGCGCGCTCGAGCGGGCGCTGGAGAAGAACGCGGTCGTGCTCGGCGACGGCACCGACGCCGATGTCCTGGCCCTGGCCGAGGACGAGCTCGAGGCCGCCGTCCAGGTCTTCCACGTCCGCGGCGGGCGCATCCGCGGCCAGCGCGGCTTCGTCGTGGAGAAGGTCGAGGACGTCACCACCGCCGACCTCGTCGAGCACCTGCTCCAGCAGCTCTACGGCGACCAGTCCGCCGACGCCGTTCCCCGCGAGATCCTCGTGCCGGTGCTGCCGGCCGACCCCGAGTCGGCCACGTCGTGGCTCTCGGGCCTGCGTGGCTCCCACGTCGAGCTGCGCGTGCCGCAGCGCGGCGACAAGAAGGACCTCCTCGAGACCGTCGCGCGCAACGCCGGCCAGGCGCTGGCGCTGCACAAGACCCGCCGGGCCGGCGACCTCACCTCCCGCAGCCAGGCGCTCGAGGAGCTGCAGGAGGCGCTCGGCCTGCCCGAGGCGCCGCTGCGCATCGAGTGCGTCGACGTCAGCCACCTGCAGGGCAGCGACGTCGTCGCGAGCCTCGTGGTCTTCGAGGACGGCCTGGCCCGCAAGTCCGAGTACCGCCGGTTCGCGATCCGCGGCGCGGCGGGCGACGGCGTCAGCGACGACACCCGCTCCATCGCCGAGGTCGTGACGCGGCGGTTCCGGCGGCTGCTCGAGGAGCGCCAGGACGTCGGCGACGACGGCCTGCCCGGCATCGACCCTGTCACCGGCCGACCGCGCAAGTTCGCCTACCCGCCCAACCTGTTCGTGGTCGACGGCGGGCAGCCGCAGGTCGAGGCCGCGCAGTCGGCGCTCTCCGAGCTCGGCGTCACCGACGTCGCCGTCGTCGGCCTCGCCAAACGGCTCGAGGAGGTGTGGGTCCCGGGCGATCCCGACCCCGTGATCCTGCCGCGCACCTCCGAGGGCCTCTACCTCCTGCAGCGCGTGCGCGACGAGGCCCACCGGTTCGCGATCACCTATCAGCGGCAGAAGCGCGGCAAGCGGATGATCGAGTCGATCCTCGACGACGTCCCCGGCCTGGGCGAGGCACGCAAGAAGGCTGTGCTGCGCCAATTCGGGTCGCTCAAGCGCCTTCGGGCGGCCACGGTCGAGGAGCTGGTCACCGTCCCCGGCGTCGGCCCCACCGTCGCCCAGGCGATCGTCGACGCGCTCGCGGCCGACTCCCCGGCGCCCGCCGTCAACGTCACCACCGGCGAGATCCTCGACTGAGTGGCGCGCGGCCGAGCGGGCACTCCTGTGACAGGCTTCGACCAGCACCTGCACCTCGGAGGATGACGTGACCCCCGGCTTCGAGCTCGTCCTCGTCTCGGGCATGTCCGGCGCCGGCCGGTCCACCGCGGCCCGCGCGCTGGAGGACCTCGGCTGGTTCGTGATCGACAACCTGCCGCCCGAGCTCCTCCCCGGCGCGGTGGCCCACGTCTCGGAGTCGGCCGACGTCGAGCGGCTCGCCGTCGTCGTCGACGTGCGGGGCCGCCGGATGTTCGAGGACCTGTCCGGGGCGCTCGAGGCGGTGATGGCCGAGGGCGTCGACCTGCGCGTGCTGTTCCTCGAGGCCGGCGACAACGAGCTCGTGCGGCGCTTCGAGAGCAGCCGGCGCCCGCACCCGCTGCAGGGGGAGCGCGGCATCCTCGACGGCCTCACCCGGGAGCGGGCGCTGCTCGGGGACCTGCGCGCCCGGGCCGACCTCGTCATCGACACCTCGAGCCTCAACGTCCACGACCTGCGGCGCAAGATCGACGCCGCCTTCGGCGAGGCCGACCGCGTGCAGCTGCGCGCCACTGTCATGTCATTCGGCTTCAAGTACGGGCTGCCGCTCGACGCCGACATCGTCAACGACGTGCGGTTCCTGCCCAACCCGCACTGGGTGCCCGAGCTGCGGCCGCTGTCCGGCCTCGACGCCGAGGTCAGCGACTACGTGACCTCGATCCCCGACGCGCGCGAGTTCCTCGACCGGATGGCCGGGATGCTCGACCTCGTCTCCGACGGCTACCTGCGCGAGGGCAAGCGCTACGTGACCATCGCGATCGGCTGCACCGGCGGCAAGCACCGCAGCGTGGCCATGGCCGAGAACCTCGCGGCCCGCCTGGTGAAGGTGGGGGTCGAGGTCCTCGTCGTCCACCGCGACCTGGGACGCGAGTGACCTCCGCGCTCGGCGGCCCCTCCGGCCGCCGCGGCCCGCGCAGCTCCGGGCCCGCCGTCGTCGCCCTGGGCGGCGGCCACGGCCTGGCCGCCAGCCTGCGGGCGCTGCGCCGCGTCACCGACGACGTCACGGCCGTCGTGGCGGTGTCCGACGACGGCGGCTCGAGCGGGCGGCTGCGCAAGCAGTTCGACGTCGTCCCGCCGGGCGACCTGCGGATGGCGCTGGCGGCGCTGTGCGGCGACGACACGTGGGGCCGCACGTGGTCGCGGGTGGTGCAGCACCGGTTCGCCGGCGAGGGCGAGCTCGCCGGGCACTCGCTGGGCAACCTGCTCATCACCGCGCTGTGGGAGGAGACCGGCGACATCGTCACCGGGCTCGACTGGGTCGGCGCGCTGCTGGGCGCCCACGGCCGGGTCCTGCCCGTCGCGACGGTCCCTCTCGAGGTGGTGGCCGACGTCGCCGGGCTGCACCCCGACGACCCCGAGATCCTCGAGCGCGTCGTGGGCCAGGTCGAGGTGGCCACCACCCGCGGCCTCGTGCGCGGCCTGCGGGTCGAGCCCGCCGACGCGCCGGCCTGCCCGGAGGCCGTGCAGGCCATCCGCGGCAGCCAGGCCGTGGTGCTCGGCCCGGGCTCGTGGTTCACCAGCGTGCTGGCTCCGCTGCAGGTGCGCGGCATCGGCGACGCCGTCTGCCAGGCCGACCGCGTCGTCGTCGTGCTCAACCTGGCGCCGCAGCCGGGGGAGACCTCCGGCTTCAGCCCCCACCAGCACCTTCAGGTGCTGGCCGACCAGATGCCGGGGCTGCGCGTCGAGACCGTGCTGGCCGACCCCGACCACGTCGACGACGTCGACGCACTGGCCGCGGCCGCCCGCTCGCTCGGCGCCCGGGTGGCGCTGGCACCGGTGGCCTCGCGCGACGGCTCGGCCCGCCACGACGTCGACCTGCTGGCCAGCGCCCTCGGCGGCGTCCTTTCCTAGCCCGAGGCCCCGCGACGCCCCTCGGCGGCGTCGCGGGACCCCTGCGGATGCCGCTAGGGCAGCCGGATGGCCAGCACCTTCTCGCCCAGCGCCGACACGTCGTCGGCGAGCTGGCGCGCATAGGCGTGCTCCTCCGGCGACAGGCCGCCGAGGTCGACGACGTAGGTGGTGCCGCGCTTGGTCTGCAGCGTCGAGTAGGTCGCGCCGTACGACGCCAGCAGCGAGGTGACGGCTGACTTCGCCGAGCCCTGGACGCTGATCACCAGCGCGTCGCGCAGCGGCACATCGGCGCCCGCGGGCGCGGACTGCGCCTTGGCGGTCGTCGTGGCCTTGAGCGACGCCGACGCCGTGCGCTGCGCGGCTCCGCGCTCCAGCGCGTTGCGCAGCATCACGGCCGTGCCCTCGGTGAACGCCCGGTAGTTGGGGTCGCACGCGAAGAGCACCACGCGGCCGCGGCCCGCCTGCTCGTCGACCACGTCGACCGCGCCGCGGAGCTCGTCCGCACCCGAGGCGTAGCCGCTGATGAACCAGTCGGGGTCGCCCGCGCCGGGGAACACGACCGCCGCCGTGGCCGGCGTCGGCGTGCGCCACACGTCGTCGTACTCGTACATCGTCCATGCCGTCGAGCCGAGCCCGGCGCCGAGCGGTCCCGGCTTGACCTGCACGCGCACGAGCGAGCCGGGCACGTCCGACGTCGCCGGGGTGTACGACGCGGTCGTGAGCCCGAGCGTCGTCGCGATGCGGGCCGACTCGCGCAGGGCGATGAGCGTGCCGCCGTCGAGCACCCACTGGGCCAGCGCCTTGCGGCCCTTGTTGCCCAGCTGCTGCAGCGCGGTCTTCTCCGACCCGTCGCCCATCACCAGGACGTCGACGCCGGCGAGCGAGCCCGTGGCGATCCGCCCGCCGTCGGTCTCGGTCCAGGTCTGGCCGAGCCGCTCCTCGAGGTACCAGCGCATCCAGCCGGCCGACTCGAACGCGCGGCCGCTGGCGGTGCCGACCTCCCACAGCGCCACCGTCGGCGCCGCGGTCAGAGGCCGCGTGCCGGGGTCGTCGACGGTGCTCGAGAGCTTGGTGGCGACGGGGGAGAGGACCAGGCCCGATCGGCCGCCGTCGACGTTGTTGAGCAGCGGGGCGCTCCACGCGGTGACGTCGTAGAAGTACGGGAACGGCACGTACGGGTCCTCGTGCAGCATCGCGTGGATCCAGTGCTTCTGGTACTGCGCGAGCGGGATCCAGTACGTGCCTGACGGCAGAGTGGTCGACGCCGCCGGACGGCCGTAGGCCTTGTAGTCCGGGACCGTCAACGGGGCGTCGAGCCGGTAGACGTCGACGTCCATGCGCTGCAGCCGGCGGACGGTGCGTGCGACGAGGTCGGCCTTGGCCGGGTCGTCGTCGCGCAGGAAGTAGTGGCGCACGAGGTCGGCGGGCACCTGCTGGGTGATCCCGGCGCCCTCGTAGTAGAGCTGGTTCTGCTCGACGATGCCGGCCTCGCCGTCGGCCTTCGCCTTGACGAACTCGCCGCGCCACTGGGTCAGCAGGCTGCGGCCCTGCAGCGCCGCCGCGCTGAGCGTCGCCCAGATCGCGGTGTACTGCTCCTGCACCCGGACCGACGCCTTGTCGCCGTTGCTCTTCTCGAAGGTCATCCCAGCGGCGTTGAATCCCGCGGCCGGCACGGTGTCGCCGTAGCCCATGTAGAAGAGGTCGTAGGTGCTGCCGTTGAAGTACTTGTACTTGAACTGCTGGAACGCCTGCTGCATCGCGGGGCCGTAGGTGCCGTAGATCCACGTCAGCGGCGCCTCGCCGATCTCGTGGTAGACCGGGTCGGCGTTGGGCGGGAAGAAGTACCCCTTGGTGCCCATCTCGTGGACGTCCATGAAGACCTGGCCGGGCAGCCGGCGCAGCAGCTCGACCTTGCTGTCGGTCTCGGGCTGCGTACGGGCGAACCAGTCGCGGTTCATGTCGAAGCCCAGCGCGTTGCGCCGCGTGTCGAGCTCGCGGCCGTCGGGGTTCTGCGTCGGGAGCACGATGACGACGGCCTGGTCGCGCACCTGCTGCGCCGAGCAGTCCGTGCGAGCGGCGAGCTCGTAGAGCACCCGCAGGCCGGCGTCGGCGCCCGACTCCTCGTTGCCGTGCACGTTTCCGGCGACGTAGAGGATCTGCGGGGTGTCGATCAGCAGCCGGTCGAGCGTCGCCTGGTCCGTGGCGGGATCGCGGATGAGCTTGATGTTGGCCGACAGCTGATCGAGGCCGGACGGGGTGGTCCACCTCGGGTCGCCGACGGCGGCGTAGCGGAGGGGGCGGCCCTGCACGGAGTAGCCGGCGATGCCGTCCTGGACCCGCGGGCTCGCGTCCGCGAGGGCCTGCAGGTACTGGTCGGACTCCGCGGTGGTGACGTCGCGGGTGCCGAGCGGGAAGCCGAGCACCGACGTCGCCGTCGGCACGGAGGGGTCGACCGACGCCGGGCCGAACGGGTCGCACCCGGCGGCCTGGGCGTTGGTGGCGACGGCGACGGGGGCGAGCACCCCGGCCACGAGGGCCGATGCTGCTGCGGTCAGGGCGAGGTTGCGGATGCGCACGGACTGCCTCTCGACGGGCGGCCAGGAACGACCGGCGGGCACGCGCCGCTGCAGCGGCTCGGGTCCTGAACGCTGGGGCAGGTCCCGGCGTTACGCCGCCGTCCCGCTCCGCAGGGACGGGGCGGGGCCGAGGGTGTTTGACTCGGGTGGCAGGATTCCCGGCATGGCGATGACGGCGCAGGTCAAGGACGAGCTCGCACGCCTCAAGGTGACCAAGCCCTGCTGCCGCAAGGCCGAGGTGTCGTCGATCCTCCGCTTCGCGTCCGGGCTGCACCTCGTCGGCGGCAAGATCGTCATCGAGGCCGACCTCGACACCGCGGCAGCCGCGCGCCGCCTGCGCAAGGACATCGCCGAGGTCTTCGGCCACTCCAGCGAGATGGCCGTCATCCACCCCGGCGGCCTGCGCAAGGGCAACCGCTACCTCGTGCGCGTCCACACCGACGGCGAGCAGCTCGCCCGCCAGACCGGCCTCGTCGACGCCAGCGGCCGTCCCGCGCGCGGCCTGCCCACCGCCATCGTCAACGGCTCGCTGTGCGACTCCGAGGCGGCCTGGCGCGGTGCCTTCCTCGCCCACGGCTCGCTGACCGAGCCCGGCCGCAGCTCGGCCCTCGAGGTGACCTGCCCCGGCCCGGAGGCCGCGCTCGCGCTGTCCGGCGCCGCACGCCGTCTGGGCATCGCGGCCAAGCCGCGCGAGGTGCGCGGCGTCGACCGCGTCGTCATCCGCGACGGCGACGCGATCGCGGCGCTGCTCACCCGCCTGGGCGCCCACGAGTCGGTGCTCGCGTGGGAGGAGCGGCGGATGCGCCGCGAGGTCCGCGCCACCGCCAACCGGCTGGCCAACTTCGACGACGCCAACCTGCGCCGGTCGGCCCGCGCCGCGGTCGCCGCGGGCGCCCGGGTGCAGCGCGCGCTCGAGATCCTCGGCGACGAGGTGCCCGACCACCTCGCCGACGCCGGCAAGCTCCGCATGGAGCACCAGCAGGCCTCGCTCGAGGAGCTCGGCGCCCTCGCCGACCCGCCCATGACCAAGGACGCCATCGCGGGCCGCATCCGCCGCCTGCTGGCGCTGGCCGACAAGCGGGCCGCGGAGCTCGGCATCCCCGACACCGAGGCCGGGATCCCGGCCGACCTCGTCGACGCCGACTGACCCGCTCCGGCCCCTCCAGGGCAGCCCGCCGGATGTGAGCGCTGGCACTACCCACGAGTAAGGCGAGCGCCAGCAACCGCTTACGGGCTTCCGATAGGGTCGAGTCAGTCACGGCGGGCCAGAACCCCGTGCCCGACGTGCGAACCAGTGCCGGCAACGATGCCGGCTGTCGTCCTCGGACCTAGGGACTCTCCAGTGACCGTTCGTGTGGGCATCAACGGCTTCGGCCGCATCGGCCGCAACTTCTACCGCGCACTCGCCGCCTCGGGCGCGGACGTCGAGGTCGTGGCGGTGAACGACCTCACCGACAACGCGACTCTCGCGCACCTGCTCAAGTACGACTCGATCCTCGGCCGCTTCCCGGAGACCGTGAAGGCCACCGACGACGCGATCCTCGTCGGCGACAAGAAGATCGTCGCCCTCGCCGAGCGCGACCCGGCCGCCCTCCCGTGGGGCGACCTCGGCGTCGACATCGTCGTCGAATCGACCGGCTTCTTCACCGACGCCGGCAAGGCCCGCGGCCACATCGCCGGCGGCGCCAAGAAGGTCATCATCTCCGCGCCCGCCAAGGGCGAGGACGCCACGATCGTCATGGGCGTCAACCAGGACATCTACGACCCGGCGAACCACAGCGTCATCAGCAACGCGTCCTGCACGACGAACTGCCTCGCCCCGATGGCCAAGGTCATCAACGACGAGTTCGGCATCGTGCACGGCCTCATGACGACGATCCACGCGTACACCAACGACCAGGTCATCCTCGACTACCCGCACAAGGACCTGCGCCGCGCGCGTGCCGCCGCCACCAACATGATCCCGACCAGCACCGGCGCCGCGAAGGCCATCGGCCTCGCCCTGCCCGAGCTCAAGGGCAAGCTCGACGGCTACGCGATGCGCGTCCCGGTCCCCACCGGCTCCGCCACCGACCTCACCGTGACGCTGTCGCGCGAGGTGTCCGAGGCCGACATCAACGCTGCCATCAAGGCCGCGGCGGAGGGCCCGCTCAAGGGCATCCTCGAGTACACCGAGGACCCGATCGTCTCCAGCGACATCGTCACCAACCCGGCCTCGTGCATCTTCGACGCCGGCATCACCAAGGTGATCGGCAACAGCGCCAAGGTGCTCGGCTGGTACGACAACGAGTGGGGCTACAGCAACCGCCTCGTCGACCTCGTCCAGTTCGTCGGCAAGTCCCTCTAGACCCCGGGGCACCGACATCGTGAAGACGATCGACGACCTCGACGTCGCCGGTCGCCGGGTCCTCGTGCGGGCGGACTTCAACGTCCCGCTCGAGGACGCCGGCGACGGCACACGTCGCATCACCGACGACGGCCGTATCCGCGCCGCGCTGCCGACGATCTCGGCACTGCGCGAGCGCGGTGCGCGCGTCGTCCTCGTCGCCCACCTCGGCCGCCCGAAGGGCGAGGCCAAGCCCGAGCTCTCGCTCGCGCCGGTCGCCGCCCGCCTCGGCGAGCTGCTGGGCACCGACGTCGCGTTCGCGCACGACGTCACCGGCCCGTCCGCGCAGGCCGCGGTCGCAGGCCTCGGCGACGGCGACGTCGCCCTGCTGGAGAACGTCCGCTACGACGCCCGCGAGACCAGCAAGGACGCCGCCGAGCGCGGTGCCCTCGCGGCCGAGCTCGCGTCGCTCGCGGACGTGTTCGTCAGCGAGGGCTTCGGCGTCGTGCACCGCGAGCAGGCCAGCGTCACCGACGTCGCGCGGCTGCTGCCGCACGCCGCGGGCGCGCTGGTGCTCAGCGAGGTCACCGTGTTCCGCAAGGTGCTCGGCGACCCCGACCGCCCCTACGCCGTCGTGCTCGGCGGCTCCAAGGTCAGCGACAAGCTCGGCGTCATCAACAACCTGCTCCAGTCGGTCGACAAGCTGCTCATCGGCGGCGGGATGTGCTTCACGTTCCTCGCCGCGCAGGGCCACAACGTGGGCTCGTCGCTGCTCGAGGCCGACCAGGTCGAGACGGTGAAGGGCCTGATCGCCACGGCCGAGGAGCGGGGCGTCGACCTCGTCCTGCCGATCGACGTCGTCGTCGCGACCGCGTTCTCGGCCGACGCCGAGCACAAGGTCGTCGCGGCCGACTCGATCGAGGACGGCTGGATGGGCCTCGACATCGGCCCCAACAGCCGCGAGCTCTTCGCCCGCGCGCTGGCCGACGCCCGCACCGTCGTCTGGAACGGCCCGATGGGCGTGTTCGAGATGGCGCCGTACGCCGAGGGCACCCGCGCGGTGGCCGAGGCGATCACCCGGGTCGACGGCCTCACCGTCGTCGGCGGCGGCGACTCGGCCGCGGCCGTGCGCCTGCTCGGCATCGACGAGTCCGGCTTCTCCCACATCTCCACCGGCGGCGGCGCCTCCCTCGAGTTCCTCGAGGGCCGCACGCTGCCCGGCATCGCTGTCCTGGAGGACTGACATGGCATCCCGTCTGCCCCTCATGGCCGGCAACTGGAAGATGAACCTCAACCACCTCGAGGCCATCGCGGTGGTGCAGAAGCTGGCGTTCGCCCTGACCGAGGACGACCTCAAGGCCGTCGAGGTCGCGGTGCTGCCCCCCTTCACCGACATCCGCTCGGTGCAGACCCTCGTCGACGCCGACAAGCTCGACATCAAGTACGGCGCCCAGGACCTGTCCACCGCGGATAAGGGCGCCTACACCGGCGAGATCAGCGGCGCGATGCTGGCCAAGCTCGGCTGCACGTTCGTCGTCGTCGGGCACTCGGAGCGCCGGCAGTACCACGCGGAGTCCGACGAGGTCGTGGCCGCCAAGGCCCAGGCCGCGTACCGGCACGAGCTCACGCCGATCGTGTGCGTGGGCGAGGGCCTCGACATCCGCCAGGCGGGCACCCACGTCGAGTACACGCTGGCCCAGGTCGAGGGCTCGCTCGCGGGCATCACCCCCGAGCAGGCCGAGACCGTCGTCGTCGCCTACGAGCCCGTGTGGGCCATCGGCACCGGCGAGGTCGCCACGCCCGAGGACGCGCAGGAGGTCTGCGGCGCGATCCGGGGCAAGCTCGCCGAGCTCTACACCCAGGAGATCGCCGACAAGATCCGCGTGCTCTACGGCGGGTCGGTCAAGGCGTCGAACGTGGCCGCGATCATGGCCAAGCCCGACGTCGACGGCGCCCTCATCGGCGGCGCGAGCCTCGATCCCGACGAGTTCGTCGCGATCGCGCGCTTCCGGCTCCACCCCGCCGAGTAGGCCCCTCCGGCCCGCTCGCACCCGCACGATCCGCGGCTCCTCGGGCCCGGCATCCACCCGGATGCCGGACTCGGGGAGCCGTGGCACGTCCCTGCGGCGTGCGTCACGTATCCTTGCCAGGACCGTCCCGGACCCGGGACGGACCGATTGGAGCTCCGCCCCGCCATGATCGTGGTCTTCCAGGTCCTCATCATCATCATCAGCGCTCTGCTGGTCGTCCTCGTGCTGCTGCACAAGGGCAAGGGCGGCGGCCTGTCGGACATGTTCGGCGGCGGCATCTCCTCCAGCTTCGGCGGGTCGAGCACGGCCGAGCGCAACCTCGACCGCATCACCATCGGTCTCGGCCTGGTCTGGGCCGCCCTCGTGGTGGGCCTCGGGCTGCTCTTCAAGGGCACCCTCTAGCGGCACCCCGCCGCTGCGGCGGCGTACTCTCTCCCGGACCCCTTCGAGAAAGGCGACCCCCGTGGCCAGTGGCAGCGCGATCCGAGGCAGCCGTGTCGGCGCCGGCCCCATGGGCGAGGCCGAGCGGGGCGACGCCGCACCGCGCGTGCGCATCTCGTTCTGGTGCGCCAACGACCACGAGACCAAGCCGAGCTTCGCGGCCGACGCCGCCATCCCGGACTCCTGGGACTGCCCGCGCTGCGGACTGCCGGCCGGCACCGACCGCGAGAACCCGCCCGCGGCGCCCAAGATCGAGCCCTACAAGACCCACCTCGCGTACGTGAAAGAGCGCCGCTCCGACGCCGACGGCGAGGCCATCCTCAACGAGGCCCTCGCCAAGCTCCGCGGCGAGTAGCCCCCAGCACCACCCCGATCTGGTAGTCGGATCGCGCGCTCTGCCGCGCGGATCGACTACCAGATCGGCGTTTCAGGGGCTGGCGATGCGGCGCAGCTCCGGGGGCACGCGGGTGGCGGCGTCCTCGTCGAGCAGCAGCAGCGTGCGCTCGCGGCCGCGCGCACCGGCGGCCGGCACCTGCACCGGTCCTGCGCCGGAGAGGGCGAGCCGCACGGCGTCGGCCTTGCCGGAGCCGCTGCCGAGCAGCCACACCTCCTGGGCGGCCTGGATGGCCGGCAGCGTCAGCGTGACGCGCTCGGGCGGAGGCTTGGGGGAGCCGTGGACGCCCACCGCCCCGCGCTCGGCCTCGTGCAGCGCCGGGTGCTGCGGGAACAGGCTCGCCACGTGGGCGTCCTCGCCGATCCCGAGCATGAGGACGTCGAAGCTCGGCACCACCGCGTGGTCCTCGGGCCGCGACGCCGCGAGCAGCTCGCGCGCGTACGCCGCAGCGGCGTCGTCGACGCTCACCCCGGGCAGGGCCGCGGGCATGGGGTGCACGTGCGCCGGCGGCAGCGGGACGGCGTCGAGGAGCGCCTCGCGGGCCTGGGTCTCGTTGCGGTCGGCGTCGCCGTCAGGCAGGTAGCGCTCGTCGCCCCACCACACGTGCACGGCCGACCAGTCGACGGCGTCGCGGGCCGCGGAGTCGCGCAGCGACCGCAGCACCGCGGTGCCGATCCGGCCGCCGGTGAGGCACACCGACGCCGTGCCGCGGGCCGACTGCGCGTCGACGACGGCGGTGACGAACCGCGCGGCGACCGCAGCGGCCAGGGTGGGGGCGTCGCGGTGGACGACGACCTCGGGGGTGCTCATCGGGCCGCCTTCCGGGCGCCGGACCGCGTCGTCGGCTTCGTCGCGGGCTTTGCCGACTTCTTCGCGGCCGCTGTCTTCTTCGTTGCCGCTGTCTTCTTCGCGGCCGGCTTGGCGGCGGTCCTCTTGGCGGGCTTGGCCGGCTTGGTGGCCTTCGCCGATGCCGATGCCGACGCCGCGGGCGTCAGCGCCCGCGACGCGAGCGACTTCGACGACCGGGCGGCGGGCTGGGAGGCGGGCGGGTCGGCGAGGTAGTGGTGCACCGCGTCGAGGGTCTCGCCGTACACCTCGTCGGGGTCGAGCCGGCGCAGCTCCTCGGCGATGAGGCCGTCGGTCGTGCGGCGGTGCAGCGCGGCCTCGGCCACGGGCATGCCGGGCCTGCTGATGAGGGCGACGCCGCCGTCGGGACGGCTGATCGTGATGTCGCCGCGGGCGGTGTGCAGCGCGACCGAGGTGATGCCCGGGCCCTTCGAGGCCTTGAGGTCCACGGGGACGCCGAGGCGCATCTGCAGCCAGGCCGCGAGCAGGGTGCCTGAGGGGTTGCCCTTCTGCACCGACACCGTCCCGCCGCTGATGGGGTCGTGCGGCTGGTCGAGGTTGGCCGCGAGCAGCGCCCGCCACGGGGTGAGGCGGGTCCACGCGAGGTCGGTGTCGCCGTCCTGGTAGCCGCGGCAGCGCGTCTCGAGGGTCTTGAGCGGGCGGGCCGACGCCGCGGCGTCGGTGATGCGGCGCTGGGCGAGTCGGCCGACGGGGTCCTCCGCCGGCACCTCGGGCGACTGGCCCGGCCACCACACCACGACGGGCGCGTCGGGCACGAGCAGCGGCAGGACCACGGAGGCGACGTGATGGGCGAGCGGGCCGCGCAGCCGCAGCTCGGCGAGCTCGCCGAGGCCGTCGGCGCCGCCGACCATCACCTCGGCGTCGAGGCGGGCCGGTCCGCGGCCGGGCCGGGGGATGGCGACGAGGATGCGCGAGGGGTGCTCGCGCGCCGCCTCGGCGGCCGCTCGGACGGCGTCGGCCTGCGTGGTCTCGTCGGCCACGATCACGAGCGTGAGCACCCGCGAGACGGCGCTCGAGCCCTGCAGGAAGCGCTCGTAGTCGATCGCCTCGGCGACCTTGGCGGCGGTGGTGTCGTCGAGCCGCCTCATGGCCGCCTCCAGGTGCGCCCGTCGCGGGCGAGCATGTCGAACGCGGACTGCGGGCCCCACGTGCCCGACTCGTACTGCTCGGGCTGCCCGCGCTCGGCCCAGTGGGCGAGGATCGGGTCGAGCACGGTCCAGCCGAGCTCCACCTCCTCGTGCCGCGGGAACAGCGGCGGGTCGCCCAGCAGGACGTCGAGGATCAGGCGCTCGTAGGCCTCGGGGCTGTGCTCGGTGAACGCGTCGCCGTACGCGAAGTCCATGTTGACGTCGCGCACCTCCATCTGGGTGCCGGGCACCTTCGAGCCGAAGCGCATGGTGACGCCCTCGTCGGGCTGCACCCGCACCACGAGCGCGTTCTGTCCGAGTTCCTCGGTGTCGGTGGCGCTGAACGGCAGGTGCGGCGCGCGCTTGAACACGACGGCGAGCTCGGTGACCCGTCGCCCGAGCCGCTTGCCGGTGCGCAGGTAGAACGGCACGCCGGCCCAGCGTCGGGTGTCGACCTCGAGCCGCACGGCAGCGTAGGTCTCGGTGGTCGAGGTGGGGGAGATGCCCTCCTCCTCGAGGAAGCCGATGACCGGCTGCCCGCCCTGCCAGCCGGCGGCGTACTGGCCGCGCGCGGTGCCGAGGTCGAGGTCCTTGGGCAGCGTCACGGCTGCGAGGACCTTCTCCTTCTCGAGCCGCACGTCCTTGGCCGAGAACGAGAGCGGCTCCTCCATCGCTGCGAGCGCGAGCAGCTGCAGCAGGTGGTTCTGGATGACGTCGCGCGCGGCGCCGATGCCGTCGTAGTAGCCCGCCCGGCCGCCGATGCCGATGTCCTCGGCCATCGTGATCTGCACGTGGTCGACGTAGTTGGCGTTCCAGATCGGCTCGAACATCGTGTTGGCGAAGCGCAGCGCCAGCAGGTTCTGGACCGTCTCCTTGCCGAGGTAGTGGTCGATGCGGAACACCGAGCCCGACGGGAACACCTCGCCGATCGTGTGGTTGAGCTCGCGCGCGCTCTCGAGGTCGTGCCCGAACGGCTTCTCGATCACAACCCGTCGCCAGGCGCCGTCCTCGGACACCGACAGTCCGCTGCGCTTGAGCTGCTGGACGACGTCGCCGAAGAACTTCGGCGGGATCGACAGGTAGAACGCGTGGTTGCCCTGCGTGCCGCGCACCCGGTCGAGGTCGCGGACCGTCTCGGAGAGGTGGTCGAACGCCTGGTCGTCGGCGAAGTCGCCGGCGACGAACCGGATGCCCTTGCAGAGCTCCTGCCAGACCTCCTCGCGGAACTCCGTGCGCGCGTGGTCGCGCACCGAGTCGTGGACGATCTGGGCGAAGTCCTGGTCGGCCCAGTCGCGACGGGCGAAGCCCACGAGCGCGAAGCCCGGCGGCAGCAGGCCGCGGTTGGCGAGGTCGTACACCGCCGGCATGAGCTTCTTGCGCGCGAGGTCGCCGGTGACGCCGAAGATCACCAGGCTGCACGGCCCGGCGATGCGCGGCAGGCGGCGGTCGCGCGGGTCGCGGAGCGGGTTCTCCGTCGGCGTCCAGATGCGGGTCCGCATGGGCTCAGCGCCCTGCCGCCGCGCGAGCCTCCGCGAGGGACTTCGTGACTGCGTCGAGGAGCTGGTTCCAGGCCTGCACGAACTTGTCGACGCCCTCGACCTCGAGGACCTGCACGACGTCGTCGAGGTCGATGCCCGCGGCCGTGAGCGCGGCCAGGTCGTCGTGCGCCTTCCCGTAGTTCGGGACGACGGTGTCGCCGCGCACCTCGCCGTGGTCGCGCACCGCGTCGAGCGTGGCCTCCGGCATCGTGTTGACGGTGTCGGCGGTGACGAGCTCGACGACGTAGCGCGTGTCGTCGTAGGCCGGGTCCTTCACACCGGTCGACGCCCAGAGCGGGCGCTGCACGTGCGCGCCGGCCGCAGCGAGCGCCTTCCAGCGGTCGGACGCGACCACCTCGGCGAAGGCCTCGTGGGCGACGACGGCGTTGGCGATCGCGGCCGTGCCGCGCAGCGGCGAGTCGGCCGGCAGCCGCTTGTCGACCTCGGAGTCGACCCGGCTGACGAAGAACGACGCCACCGACTCGATGGTCGACAGGTCGTGGCCGTTGCGCTGGGCGAGCTCGAGGCCGGCGAGCCAGGCGTCGAGCACGCCCTTGTAGCGCTCGACCGAGAAGATCAGCGTCACGTTCACGCTGATACCGGCGCCGAGCACCTCGGTGATCGCAGGCAGGCCCTGCAGCGTGGCCGGGATCTTCACGAGCAGGTTCGGGCGGTCGACCGCCCACGAGAGCGCCTTGGCCTCGGCCACGGTCGCCTCGGTGTCGGCGGCGAGGCGCGGGTCGACCTCGATGCTAACGCGGCCGTCGACACCGCCCGTGCGCGCGTGCACAGGCGCGAGCACGTCGCAGGCCCAGCGGACGTCGAAGGTCGTCATCGAGCGCACGGCCTCGTCGAGCGAGACGCCGCGGATGGCGAGGTCGTGCACCTGCGCGGCGTACTCGTCGGCGCCGGAGACGATCGCCTTCTCGAAGATGGCCGGGTTCGTGGTGACGCCGACGACGTGCGAGCCGTCGACGAGCGCGGCGAGGCCGCCCCCGGTCAGGCGGCCCCGGTCGAGGTCGTCGAGCCAGATCGAGACTCCGGCGGCGGACAGGTCGGCGAGGCGGTCGGCAGACATGCTCCGACCCTATGCGTCCGCAACGCCGCGCGCCCGTCCCTCGCCGCACGGGACGGCAGGGGACGGGCGCGGGGCTCGATGCGCGGAGGCGTCAGGCGGAGGCGTCAGGCGGAGGCGGCCAGCGACTCGCGGGCGGCCGCGACGACGGCCTCGGAGGTGATCCCGAACTCGCGGAACAGCACCTCGGCGGCCGCGGAGGCGCCGAAGTGCTCGAGGGACACCGCGCGGCCGTAGGAGCCGAGGTACTTCCACCAGCCCTGAGCGAGGCCGGCCTCGACCGAGACCCGGGCCCGCACGGACGACGGCAGCACGGCCTCGCGGTAGTCGGCGTCCTGCTCCTCGAACCACTCGAGGCAGGGCAGCGAGACGACGCGGGCGGGGATGCCGTCGGCCTCGAGGGCCTGGCGGGCCGCCAGTGCGAGCTGCACCTCGGAGCCGGTGGCCAGCAGGAGCACCCGCGGGGCGCCGCCGGTCGCCTCGGCCAGGATGTAGCCGCCGCGCGACGCGTCGGACGCCGGCGCGAGCTCGGAGCGGTCGAGGGTGGGCACGTTCTGGCGGGTCAGGATCAGGCCCGTGGGCTTGCGGCGGCGCAGGATCTCGTGCCAGACCGCGCTGGTCTCGTTGGCGTCGGCCGGGCGGACCACCGACAGGCCGGGGATGCCGCGCAGGGCCCAGAGGTGCTCCACCGGCTGGTGCGTGGGGCCGTCCTCGCCGAGGCCGATCGAGTCGTGGGTCCAGACGTAGGTGACGTCGACGCCCATGAGCGAGGCGACGCGGACCGCGCCGCGCATGTAGTCGGAGAACACGAGGAACGTGCCGCCGAAGGGGCGCAGCAGGCCGCCGAGCGACATGCCCGTGAGCGCCGAGCCCATCGCGTGCTCGCGGATGCCGAAGTGCAGGATCCGGCCGTAGGGCGACTGGCTCTTGCCGAACGGCGACGTCGGCGACACCTCGGTGCCCGCCGGCAGGAACGACGGCGCGCCCTCGATGGTGGTGTTGTTGCTCTCGGCGAGGTCGGCCGAGCCGCCGACGAACTCGGGCAGCTGCGACGCGATCGCCTGGATCACCTCGCCGCTGGCCTTGCGGGTGGCCATCGCCTTGCCCGCCTCGAACTCCGGCAGCGCGAAGCCCTCGGGCAGCTCGCGGGAGACCAGCCGGTCGAGCAGCGCCGCGCGCTCGGGCTGCGCCTCGCGCCAGGCGGCGTACCGCACGTCCCAGGCCGCGCGCAGGTCCGCGCCGCGGGCCTTCACCTCGCGGGCGTGGGCGAGGACGTCGTCGGCCACCTCGAAGGTCTTCTCGGGGTCGAAGCCGAGCAGCTCCTTGGTGGCGCGCACCTCGGCGTCGCCGAGCGCGGAGCCGTGGGCCTTGAAGGTGTTGCGCAGCGTCGGCGCGGGCCAGCCGATGACCGTGCGCAGGCGGATGAACGACGGACGGCCGGTCTCGGCCCGGGCCGCGTCGAGGGCAGCGGCCAGGCCGGCGACGTCGACGTCGCCGTCGGGCAGGACGTCGACCGACTGCACGTGCCAGCCGTAGGCCGCGTAGCGGGCCACGACGTCCTCGCTGAACGCGACGGCGGTGTCGTCCTCGATCGAGATCCGGTTGTCGTCCCAGACGACGTTGAGGTTGCCCAGCCTCTGGGTGCCGGCGAGCGACGAGGCCTCGGAGGTGACGCCCTCCTCGAGGTCGCCGTCGGAGGCGATGACCCAGACGGTGTGGTCGAACGGGCTGGCGCCGGCGGAGGCGTCGGGGTCGAGCAGGCCGCGCTCGTAGCGGGCGCCCATGGCCATCCCGACCGCCGTGGCCAGCCCCTGGCCCAGCGGGCCGGTGGTGGTCTCGACGCCGGCGGTGTGGCCGTGCTCGGGGTGACCAGGCGTGAGCGAGCCCCAGGTGCGGAAGGACTGGAGGTCGGACAGCGCGAGGCCGTAGCCGGACAGGAACAGCTGGATGTAGAGCGTGAGCGACGAGTGGCCGGGGGAGAGCACGAACCGGTCGCGGCCCAGCCACGACGGGTCGGCCGGGTCGTGGCGCAGGTAGCGCTGGAAGATGAGGTACGCCGCCGGCGCGAGGCTCATCGCGGTGCCCGGGTGGCCGTTGCCGACCTTCTGGACCGAGTCCGCGGCGAGCACCCGGACGGTGTCGACCGCGCGGCGGTCGAGATCGGTCCAGGAGGCCGGGTCGAAGGGGGCGGGGGCGCTGTCGGAGGCGTGGCTCGTCACACCTCGACCCTACCGGCGCGGCTACGGGCCCGTCGGGCGCCCGGGCACCCTCGGCAGGTAGCATCTCCCGAGCCCGGACCCCCGGGCCCGACCTCGAGACCGGAGGCCCTGCGTGACCGCCGTCGACCCCCGGCATGTCGATGCCGGCGACCAGGTCGACCCCTCGTCGGTCCGCGGCGACGCCCCAGTCGTCCGCAGCCGCTCCAAGGCGGCCGCGCTCCTCGCGCTGACCAAGCCCCGCATCATCGAGCTGCTGCTCGTCACCACGGTGCCCACGATGATCCTGGCGTCGGGCGGCCTGCCCTCGCTGCAGCTCGTCGCGGCCACGGTCTTCGGCGGCTTCCTCGCCGCCGGCGGCGCCAATGCGCTCAACATGTACATCGACCGCGACATCGACCGGCTGATGGCGCGCACCACCCACCGCCCGCTGGTCACGGGCGAGATCAGCCCCAACGCCGGCCTCGCCTTCGGCCTCACCCTGGCGCTGGCCTCGGTGGCCTGGTTCGCCGTCGTCACCAACGCTCTCACGGCCGCGCTCACGGCCGCCGCGATCCTCATGTACGTCGTGGGCTACACGCTGCTGCTCAAGCGGCGCACCCCGCAGAACATCGTGTGGGGCGGCGCGGCGGGCTGCATGCAGATCCTCATCGGCTGGGCGGCCGTCACCGGCTCGCTCACCTGGGCCCCGCTGGTGCTCTTCGGCGTGGTGTTCTTCTGGACGCCGCCGCACTACTGGCCGCTGTCGCTGCGCTTCAAGGACGACTACGCCGCCGCCGGCGTGCCGATGCTCCCGGTCGTGGCGCCGCTCTCGCGCGTGGCCAAGGAGATCATCGGCTACTCGTGGGCGATGGTCGCCACCTCGCTTCTGCTGGTGCCCCTCGGGGGCATGACGCCGTTCTACGGCGTCGCCGCGGTGCTGCTCGGCGGCTGGTTCCTCTGGGAGGCCCACGCCCTCATGCGCCGGGTCCGCCAGGGCGCCCGCGACGTGAAGGCGATGCGGCTGTTCCACGGCTCGATCACCTACCTCGCGCTGCTGTTCCTCGCGGTCGCGATCGACGCCTTCCTGCCCTGGTGACCCCGGTGCTCCCGGCCGCGGTGCGGCCGTCCTCCTCGACGCGCGTGGCGGCGGCGTGACCGACGTCGTCTACGTGACGCACGAGATCGACCCCGGGGTCCACGGGTCGCATGTCGACACCGACCTCGAGCTGGCCATCGCCGAGTTCGGCCGTGCCGGGCTCGACTGCGCCGTCGCCGCCTGGGACGACCACGGGTTCGACTGGTCCGAGGCCCGGCTCGTGCTCGTGCGCAGCCCCTGGGACTACGTGCTGCGCCGCCGCGAGTTCCTCGAGTGGGCCCGCGACGTCGAGTCGCTCACGGCACTGGCCAACCCGGCCGCGGTGCTGGAGGAGAACACCGACAAGGTCTATCTCCGCACGCTCGCCGAGCGCGGTGTCCGCACCGTCGCCACCGGCTGGGTGCACGACGCCGACGACGCCGGGCGCGCGATCGCCCGGGTGCGCAGCGACCACGGCCCCCGCGTCGTGGTGAAGCCGACCGTGTCGTCGGCCGCCCGAGGCACGATCGTCACGCCCGACCCGCAGGAGGCGGAGTCGCACGCGCGGCTGCTGCTCGCGCAGGGCTTCGGCGTGATGGTGCAGCCCTACGTCGACGCGGTCGACGGCGAGGGCGAGATCAGCGTGGTCGTCGTCGACGGCGCACCCACCCACGCGGTGCGCCGCGCCCCGGCCCTGTCGGACGCACCTGATGCCGCCTTCGGCGAGGTGGTCGAGCTCACCGACGAGCTGCGCGAGACCGCCGGCACCGTGCTGGTGGCCGCGGAGGCCGAGCACCTGCTCTACGGCCGGGTCGACCTCGTGAGGGAGCCCGACGGCGCGCTGGCGCTCATGGAGCTCGAGCTCACCGAGCCCACGCTGTTCCTCACCCTGCACGAGCCCGCGGCGCAGGCCCTCGCCGCCGCGGTCGCGTCGCGCGTGGCCTGACCGCCCGTCAGACGACGACGTCGACCGCCTGCGGCTCCCTGCCGCGCGACCGGGTCGACAGCATGAGCCGCACCGTGGCCCACCACACGAGCACGCTCCCGAGAAGGTGCACCGTGACGAGCAGCCACGGCAGCCCCGTGAAGTACTGCAGGTAGCCCACGCCGCCCTGGGCCAGCATGAGCAGCAGGACGACGACGGCGGCGTGCCGCGGCCCCTCCGGCGCGGCGGTCACGCGCATCGCGACGATGAGGCCGGCGAGCAGGCCGAGGGCGAGGAAGACCAGGTCGGCGTGCAGCCACGCCACGGTCGCGGGGTCGAGGCCGAGGCGGGGGGTGTCGGCGTCGCCGGCGTGGGGGCCGCTCGCCGTGACGAGGACGCCGACGACGACGACGGCGGCCATCACGCCGGTCACGGCGTGGACGCCGAGCCGGATCTCGCGCCGCACGAGGTCGACGACCGGGGTGTCGGCGGGGTCGGAGGCGCGCTGCACGAGCACCGTGCAGAGCAGCACGAGCACCATCGACACGAGGAAGTGCGCACCGACCACCAGCGGGCTGAGCCCGGTCAGCACGGTGATACCGCCGAGGACCGCCTGGGCCACGGTGCCGAGCAGCGGGACGACGGCGAGCCGGGTCAGCACGGGGCGGCGGGGGAGCCCGACGCGCTTGCGGCGCGAGGCGTCGACGAGCGCCGCCACGACCGCCGCGATCGCGAGCAGGCCCAGCACGAACGTGAGCGTGCGGTTGCCGAACTCGATGAACTTGTGGAAGCCCTCGACCTGCCCCGCGACCGGGACGAACGAGCCCTCGGTGCACTGCGGCCAGGTGGGGCAGCCCAGGCCCGAGCCGGTGAGGCGGACGATGCCGCCGGTCACGATGATCGCGCCCTGGGCCACGAGGTTGGCGACGTACACGCCCCGGACCCAGCGCGGTGCGCGTCCGTCGAGGGCGGGGGATCCGGCGTCCGGACCGGCGGCCGGGGGAGTCAGCGTCGTCACGGGTCCGAGGGTAGTTGCGGGGCAGGGGCGCCGCCCTCCCGGACGCCGTCCGCGCGGCCCACCTCACACCGAGGCGGCCGCGCGGACGGGGCAGGGGAAGGATCAGGCGGGCAGCTGGCCGCGCACCACCGAGATCTTGCTGTGGTTGGGATCGCCGTCCTCGGGCTCGAAGGAGACGTCGACGATGGGGAAGTCGGTCATGGAGACGCCGGGCGGCATGGTGAACGTGCCCTTGTCGGTGTCGTCGAGGACGCCGAGCGCGATGAGCTTCTGCGCGTCCTTGTCGAGCAGCCAGACCTCGTAGAAGCCCTCGGCGTTCTTCTGCAGGCCGCTGACGTCGACGACGACCTGCGGGCCCGTGGCGCCCTGCACCACCTCGACGCTGCCGGTGGCGCTGCTGCCCTCGAGCGGGTCGAGCGCGGCGCTCGCGATCACCGTCGGCGTGCCGGTGCTCGGCGTGCCGTCGTCGTTCATCGCGGCGAACGTGGCACCGCCGCCGACCAGGACGCCGACGCAGGCGGCCGCGAGCAGCGGCAGCCATCCGGTGCGACGGCGCCGGCGCTGCTCGGACAGGTCGACCACGGAGCCGCTGGAGGAGGCGCCGGGAGCGGTCGCGACGAGCTCGCGCTGGATACCGGACCACACCTCGGGCGGCGGGGCGACGAGCTCGTCCGGCCCGATCGACCGCGCGGTGCGGGCGACGGCGGACAGCTCGTCGAGCTCGGACGTGCACTGACCGCACGTCGCGAGGTGGCGCTCGGCCGCGGCCGACTCCTCGGGCGTGCCGGGGCGCTCGCCCAGGGCCATCAGGGCGATCACCTCCCCGTCGAGGTGCACG
>Ga0233425_10002976_pt1 | contig 31915 bp, 21 predicted proteins | sample Watercolumn_Towu_2_FD_181712 | JGI IMG/M metagenome (GOLD analysis project Ga0233425, IMG submission 181712) | Freshwater microbial communities from Lake Towuti, South Sulawesi, Indonesia - Watercolumn_Towuti2014_140_MG | ecosystem: Environmental > Aquatic > Freshwater > Lake | place... | reverse complement strand
CAACCTGATAGTCGTCTTCACCGTACGCAGGCGCAATGTGAACGATGCCCGAGCCGTCTTCCGTCGTGACGAATCCGCCCTCGATCACGTACCAGCCCCGCTCCGCGGCCTGATGGAATGCGTAAAGTCGTTCGTATTCCTTGCCCAGGAGCGTCGAACCTTTGAAGCGCTCAAGCACGGTATGCTCGTCACCGAGAACACTCAGACGCGCTTCGGCAAGAATCAGCTTCTGACCATGATGCTCTGCCTTGACATAGTCGATCTCAGGATGTACTGCGAGCGCTACGTTCGAGATGAGCGTCCACGGCGTCGTCGTCCAGACAAGGAAGTACGTGTTCTCCTCGGTTTTGAGTTTCATCTTCACGTACACCGAAGGATCCTTCACATCCTTGTAGCCAAGTGAAACCTCGTGCGACGAAAGCGGTGTTTCGCAGCGGGGGCAGTACGGTTGGATCTTGTGCCCCTTGTAGATCATCCCCTGGTCAAAATACTGTTTCAGCGCCCACCAGATCGATTCCATGTAGTTGTTGTGGAACGTGATGTACGGATCATCCAGGTCAACCCAATACCCCATGAGCCGTGTCATCTCTTCCCATTCGGTCTTGTACTTCCAGACCGACTTCTTACATTCTTCATTGAACTTCGCGACGCCGTACTCGACGATCTGATCTTTGTGCTTGAAGCCGAGCGCCTTCTCCACCTCGATCTCGACTGGAAGGCCGTGCGTATCCCAGCCAGCCTTGCGCTTCACCTGAAAGCCCTCCATCGTCTTGTAGCGGCACACGAGGTCTTTCAGCGTGCGGCTCATGACATGATGGATCCCGGGCCGGCCATTTGCCGTCGGGGGACCTTCGTAGAATGTGAACGCGGGCTTCCCCGAACGCGTCGAGACGCTCTGCTCAAAAATCCCCTTCTCTTCCCAAAACTTCGAGATCTCGGTTTCGAGAGAATGATAGTTGACCTTGTCTGTCAATTGTTTGAAAGGCATTCGAGTAGTTTCTTCAGGATATGTAAGAAAACGACGGACCTATGTTCTGAAAACGTAGGGGATGAGCCGCATCAGGCCGCCGGGCAAAAACCCGGGACCAGGCTCGTCACGATCGGGAGCAGAACTCAGTGTCTTCCTTCTTGATGTGGATATCGCCGGGCCGCATGCCCGGGAGAGGGATTTTGTCGAAGAACGTCAACAGCAACCCCACAACAACCAAAAAGTTTAGAGTTACAAGTTTTGAGTTTCGAGTTGATCGTTCAGGTTCGAAGTTTTGCACAACTTCAAACTCTGAACTGGAAACTTCAAACTTTCAGTCTTTTCACCAGTTCTTTCAGAATCGCGGTCATCTTCGGTTCCGCCGTATTCGCCACCGCGATGACTTCTTCGAGCGTAATCGGCTTCAGCGTGTCGGGAAAACACTCATCGGTGATGATCGAGACGCCAAACACACTCATTCCCATGTGGATCGCCACGATGTCCTCCGGAACGGTCGACATACCGACGGCATCCGCGCCGATTGTGCGAAGGAATCGATACTCCGATCGCGTTTCGAGGTTCGGTCCCTGCATCGCAACGTAGATCCCCTTTCGTACCTTGATCTTCAATTCTCCGGCGATCTGTTCGGCGAGCGCGATCAGGCTCCGGCTGTACGGCTCGGACATGTCCGGGAAGCGGGGACCAAGGCTCTCGTCGTTCGGGCCGATGAGCGGGTTGTCGCCCAGCAAGTTGATGTGATCGGACATCAACATGATATCACCCCGCGCGAAGTCCGGATTCAACGCTCCCGCTGCGTTCGAGATGAGCAACGTCTTCACGCCGAGAAACTTCATCACCCTCACGGGGAAGGTGATCTGCTTCATCGTGTAGCCTTCGTAGTAGTGAAACCGCCCCTGCATGGCAACGACCGGCTTGCCAGAGAGCGTGCCAAAGAGCAGCTTTCCGTGATGAGACTCCACCGTCGAGACCGGGAAATGGGGGATCTCCGCGTAGTCAATCACCACATCTGGTACAATTTCTTTCGCCAGCGCACCGAGTCCCGTTCCTAGAATAATACCTATGGGGGGCTCAGCAGAGGTCTTCGTCCGAATGAATCGGACAGTTTCATCAATATGAGTGCGAAGGTCATTCACGGCCATCAGAGTTTCTTCAGGATATCGTCGATCTCAATGTGGTTCTTGCCCGTACCGCGCGATGTGTCCCCGCCCGAAGGATCATCGTCAATCTCCAGCGCTTTAATGAGGTCGATTTCCGATGTGAGGAGAACCTTCAGCCGGCTGAGGATGCTCTCCTTCCGGGCCTTGAGATTCGCGATTTCTTCCTTCATTCTTGAAAAGTCCACGCGCGCCTTCTCGACAATCTGGGAGGCTTTCAGCTCGGCTTCCTGAACAATGAGATTTGCCTCTTTCCTTGAGTTTTCGATCTCTTTTCCGCTCGTTTCCTGCGCCTGCAGCAATGTCTGCTGGAGCGTCTTCTCCATATTCTTGTAATCTTTAAGAGACGTCTCGAGCTCGATGAGTTTGTCCCGCAGTTCCTTGTTGCTGCCGAGAATATCCTCAAGCTCATGCGAGAGGAGATCGAGGAAGGTGTCGACCTCCACGGGATCGTACCCGCGCATGACCTTCTTGAACTGCTGTCGTTTTATTTCCAGTGGTGTGATTTTCATTCTCTCCACCTTTCGCGCAGTGAGCATCGCATTATGAAAAGCGGTCAAAATTCCATCGTCTCACGCCAGTCGCAAAAACCGCTTCGCGCTCCTGCGACTTCACCTGCCGCGGGCGGACGTGAGTTTCGCTACAGAGTTCCTGCTGTCGGTCGATTCCCGAAGATCGCCGTTCCAATTCGGACGATGGTTGCACCCTCCTCGACCGCAACTTCAAAATCGTGAGTCATCCCCATCGAGAGATGCTGCATGGCGACGTTCTCGATCCCTTCCCGCGAAATCCTCTCCTTCAATTCTGCAACCTGCCGGAAGGAAGGCCGGGAATCGTTTGGATCATCGGAGAAGGGACCCATGGTCATCAGGCCCCGGACCCTCAGGCGACTGAACTTCGAGATTCGTTTCACGAGGCTGAGCGTCTCAGCCGGCTGAACTCCGTATTTCGTGGCCTCGTCGGTTGTGTGGACCTCGATCAAGACATCGATCACTCGCCCCGCCCGCTCGGCCCGTTTCTGGAGCTCTTCTGCTACCCTGTCATTGTCGATGGAGTGAATAAGATGCACATACTCAACGACATACTTGACTTTGTTGCTCTGGAGGTGACCGATGAAATGCCAGCGGATGCGATCGTCGCCCAGTCTGGTATGTTTCTGCAGGAGTTCCTGAGCGTAGTTCTCGCCGATATCGAAGAGGCCAGAATCGACAGCTTTCTGAATGCTGTCAACCCCGAAGGTCTTGGAGACACCGACGAGGAGGACATCCTCGGGTCGCCGTCCGCAACGGGAACAGACATCCCGGATACGATTCCTGATGGTTTCTACGTTCTCCGCAACCATTTTGCCACTTTTAAGGAACGAAATATACCCCAAGAACGTACGAAAATCAAACGAAAAAGCTTCGTTCTCGATGCGTTGCGGCATGTCAATGGCCTGTACGGAGGTTTCCTTGACAGCCGTCCCAATTTTTGCTTAATTGATGGTAGCAAAGCCTCCATCAAGATCACGGGTTCCTTAAACCACAGCGCGCATGGCACGAATCGACAACTTCGACGACGACGAGCACCTCCCACGGCCAAACGACAGGTCGGATGATGACCTCCGCCGTTTCCGCGAGCAGCTGAGGAACGGGGAAAAGGACATCAACAATACCGAGGCGCTCGAAGAGATCATCCAGTTTTACTTCGAGCATGGTCAGTATGAAGAGGCTTTGTCGTTTGTTGACCGGCTGCTCTCGTTCGAGCCATTCAACAGCGATGCCTGGCAGCGCAAAGGGATGATTCTCAACAACCTTTACCGGTACGACGAGGCTTTGACCTGCTACGACAAGGCCCTCCAGCTCAATCCCACCGACCCGGAAGCGTTCGTGAACAGGGGAATCACGCTCGACAACCTCAATCGTGTCGAGGAGGCCCTGCAATCATTCAACTCGGCACTCGAGCTGGAGCCGCTCTATGAAGACGCTCTGTTCCACAAGGGGGTTACCCTTGAGAAACAGGAACGGTTCGAGGAGGCGGTGGCGGTATTTAAGATCATTCTCGATATCAATCCTGAGCATGCCGACGCTTGGTACGAGACCGGATATTGCCATGATTTCATGGAGAAGCTGGACGAGTCAATCAGGTGCTACGATGAGCACCTGAATCGGGAACCCTATAACTACAATGCCTGGTATAACCGGGGGATCGTCCTGAACCGGCTCGGTCAGTATACAAAGTCCATAGACAGCTACGAGATGGCGCTGGCGATCAAGGAGGATTTCCCCTCGGCCTGGTATAACAAAGGGAACGCGTACGCCAACCTCGGACGGCTTTACGACGCAGTCGAATGCTTCAAGATGACGATCCAGTTTGAGCCCGGCGACGTCCCTGCCTGGCACAATCTGGGTAACGCCTACGAGGAACTTGGGCAATACAAAGATGCCATCTCGGCCTTCACGAGCGCCCTTAAATACGACGAGCATCATTACGAGTCGTATTTCGGCCGCGGCAGCTGCTACGATGCGATGGAGCAGCCGAAGAAAGCGCTCCTGGACTACAAGAAGGCGATCACCATCCACCCTGATTACGGGGATCTCTGGCATGCCAGAGCGGATGCCGAATACAATCTGGGGTGCATCGAGGAGTGTCTGGAGAGTTATCGGATGGTTGTCAAGCTCGATCCTTCGAACGCCGAGGCATGGTTCGACTACGGCGACACACTGTATGAGACCGGAGAGATTTCCGAAGCGACGGAAGCATTGGAACGCAGCGTATCGGAAGCACCGAATTTCGCCCCCGCTCATTACACCCTCGCGAAGATTCACATCCTTCTTCGGGAACACAAGCCGGCAGTGGCATCGCTGAGCAAGGCATTCGCCCTCGATCCTCAGCTGATGAAGCAGTTCAAGAAAGATTATCCCGACCTGAAATCTCACCGGGATTTCGCGCCACTCCTGAAGAAGTAGTGCCGCGCACGTCTTGAGCATTATTCCGCAAAGAATCCATCACGATGAAACGATTCGGCGTCATCGGACATCCAATTGCACATTCGCTTTCGCCCCTCCTGCACGGGAAAGCGTATGAGTTCCTGCACCTCAATTGCAGTTACGAGTCGTTTGATATCCTGCCGGAAGCGCTGTACGATACCGTGCAATCGCTCCACAAACAGGGATTCGCCGGACTGAACGTCACACTGCCTCATAAAGAGGCTGTCGCGAGGTTCGTCCACATGACCACCGACGAAGCGAAGACGGTCGGTGCCGTCAATACCATTCTCTTTGATGGTGATCTCACCACGGGGGACAACAGTGACGTATACGGCTTCGCGGCGTCCATCGAGTCCGTTCGCGGGTTGTTCGAAGGACGGACAGTGCTTGTGCTTGGTGCCGGCGGATCAGCCCGGGCCGTCCTGTATGCCTTGATAAGCCGGTTCCGGCCGTCTGAGATCATCGTGGCGAACAGGAATGAGAACCGCGGTAGTGAGCTTCTGCGGCATTTCGCCGACCGCGCCGGGGACGTACGTTTGACGGCAAGCTCTCTCGAACCGGCGAAGCTCCATGCTTTGGTCGACAGCGCGGCGCTGATTGTAAATTGCACCTCGCTTGGACTCTCACCTGCCGTGAAGGGCTGTCCGGTGCCTGATGATACCGTGTTCAGGTCCGAACAGGTAGTCGTGGATCTGATCTACACACCACTGCAAACCCGGTTGCTCGCTATCGCAAAAGCGTCGGGAGCGAGAACCATCAGCGGGCTGGAAATGTTCCTCCATCAGGGAGCACGTTCGTTTGAGCTCTGGCTCGGCCAATCGATGCCGGTCGGCCGCGTCAGGCCCGTCATCGTCAATGAACTTGAACGTCAACAACGGGAAGTGCGACAACACCTATGATCGATTTTGAGCTTCAGCAGAAACATGACCGGTTGAACGTCATACTTCGGGATCTGGGGAGCGTGGCGGTGGGATTCTCAGGCGGGATCGACAGCACACTGCTGATCCGCGTTGCGACTGAGATTCTCGGCGCGAATGCCCTGGCCGTGATCGGCCGTTCCGAGACCTATCCGACCCGCGAATTCGAGGAGGCGATTCGGCTCGCGCAGGCATTCGGATCGCGGTACAGGGTTGTCAATACCGAAGAGACCGATGATTTGAAGTTCAGGGAGAATCCGCCGGACCGCTGCTACTTCTGCAAGACAGAGCTTTTCACCAAGCTGCATTCCATCGCAAGAGAGGAAGGAATCCGCTGGGTCGCGGACGGGACCATCATGGACGATCTCGGTGACTTCCGACCCGGGATGCGGGCCAAGTCCGAGCAGGAGGTCCGATCGCCTCTGCTGGAAGCCGGTTTTACCAAATCGGACGTGCGCAATCTCGCCCGGGAACTCGGCATCCCGACCTGGGACAAGCCCTCATTTGCCTGCCTCTCATCCAGGTTCCCCTACGGCCAGCCTATCTCGAAGGAAAACCTCATGAAAGTCGATGCAGCAGAGTCATTCATGCGCGACAATGGCTTCAGATTTTTCCGCGTCCGCCACCATGACGATCGGACAGCCCGACTTGAAGTCGGTCCCCAGGAGTTTCAGCGTTTGTTCGATCCGGCATTTCGCGAATCACTCGTCTCGCATTTCAAGTCCCTCGGCTTCGCCTATGTCACTCTCGACCTTCAAGGTTACCGCACCGGCAGCATGAACGAGGTGTTGACAGAGGAAGAGAAGAAGGGGTATTTGGGAAGCAAGTAGTTGAGTAGTTGAGTATCTGAGTAGGAAGTAATGAAGTCGAGGGATCCAGTAGCGTCCGATCCTTGATCGGACAATTTAGCAAGATGGGGTTTTGGAGTCTTCACATTCCAACTCGTCCGATCCCCAGCCGGACGAGTTGGGAAGATGGGAATTTTGAATCTTCACATTCCGCAGCGTCCGATCCCCGATCGGACGTCTGAGGTTGACCAATCCCAGCCTCCGGCTCTCAGCATCGTACTCTCGGCGGGCGCTCACACGTAGCCCCAGCCAGCACCTTTCGTTGTGGTCTCACATCTTACCCTTCGGCTCGCCCCTGGAAGATTGGTGCTCGCTCAGGGTTGACGTTTCACGTCTTACCCCTGCGTTCGATAGTTTTTCGCTTGACACAATCTCCATTCCCTTCGTACATTAACGATTGAACAGTTGCTCAATCGTTCAGGGGACTACCATGACTCCGCACAATCACCAGGCAGCAATCCGATCCGCCCGGAAATCACTCACAGACGAGACGGCTATCGCGGCAATGTCCGAGACTTTCAAAATTCTCGGCGACCCGACCCGCCTGAAGATCGTGCTGGCATTGACCAAGGAGGAGTTGTGCGTACTCGACATCGCGGAACTCCTCGGCATGACAGAGTCTGCGATCTCCCATCAGCTTCGCCTCCTCAAGACCCTTCGGCTTGTCAGGCAGCGAAAAGACGGAAAGATGGTATTCTACTCGCTCGACGATGAACACATCGAGGATCTCGTCAGAGTGGCGGCACGGCACAGCAATGAATAATAGAGTCGTGAAGTACTGAGTAGTGGAGTAGTGGAGTAATGAAGTAGTGAAGTAGTGGAGTAGCGGGGTAGTGAAGTAGTGGAGTATCGAAGTGGAAGAGTCCGATCCCCGAACGGAATGAGCAGGATGGAGAAACACTTGTGTGACGGATTGAACAGGCGATGAACGCGAAAACAAATATCCAGGAAACGTCATTCATGATTCACGATCTCTGCTGCGCGACGGAGGAGCAGAAGATCCGGAAACGGCTGGAAGCGCAGCCTGGGATTCAGAGTCTTGAATTCAATATTGTTGCGCACCGGCTGAAGGTCAGCCATTCGTGCGACGAGAAGATCATCGTGAACCATCTGAAGGAGATCGGGCTCCCCGGTATCAACGAACGGGCTCATCAACCTGCGCCAGTCAAGCCCCACCGCCGGCTGATCATTTCCACCGTTCTCTCTGCGTTGTTCTTCGCGGCTGGCCTCGCGACAAAAGGTCTGGGCCTCGCCGAGACGGCAACCAACGCGCTCTTTCTCAGCTCCATGCTCTGCGGGGGATGGCACATCGCAGTCAAGGCCTTGAACGCGGTGCGACTTTTCTCCCTCGATATGAATTTCCTGATGACGATTGCGCCACTCGGGGCCGTTTTTATCGGCCAACATGCCGAGGGAGCCGCGGTCGTCCTTCTTTTCTCGGTGTCGCTCCTCATTGAATCATTCAGCCTTGACCGGACCAGACGAGCAATCCACGCCCTCCTGAACATCTCGCCGCCCAGCGCTACGGTTGCACGGAACGGAACAGAATTCACCGCACCGGTTGAGGAGATTGCCATCGGCGAGACCATCGTCATCCGGCCCGGCGAACGGATACCGATGGACGGTGAAGTAACCGACGGACAATCGAGTGTGGATGAAGCCCCAATCACCGGCGAATCAACTCCTTCACTGAAACGTATCGGCGATCCGGTGTATGCCGGCTCATTCAATCAACGAGGCTCTCTCCAGGTCCGTGTGCTCAGGAGAGTCAGTGATTCGACGATCGCGCGAATCATCCACCTCGTGGAGGAGGCCCAGAGCAAGAAGGCACCAAGCCAGACCTTCATAGAGCAGTTCGCCCGCTACTACACGCCGGCCGTGTTCGTGCTCGCTATCGTTCTCGCGGCGGCACCTCCCCTGCTGCTCGGACTGCCGTTCGGGGATTGGCTCTATAGGTCCCTCGTCCTGCTCGTTATCGCTTGCCCCTGCGCGCTGGTCATATCGACCCCCGTTACAATGGTCAGCGCGCTTGCACATGCTGCTCACCACGGCATTCTCGTCAAGGGGGGCATACACCTGGAGACGCTCGCCAGAATCCGGGCAATTGCTTTTGACAAGACAGGCACGTTGACCGAGGGGCAACTGACAGTGACAGACATTGTGCCGCTGAACACAGCACCGACGTCGGAGATTCTTCGTATCACCGCTGCGGCCGAATTCCGGTCCGAGCATCACCTCGCAGAGGCACTTCTCAGCAAAGCAAACTCGGAATCTATTGACGTCGGCGGCATCATGATCGAGGATTTCTCGTCGATGACCGGCAAGGGAATCCGGGCGAAGATCGAAGGGAAGAGCTATGTGGTGGGCAATCATCAACTTGTCGAGGAGCTGGGGATCTGCTCTCCCGCCGTCGAAAAGGTCCTTCGCCATCTTGAGGACCAGGGAAAGAGCGTGATCATCCTGGCGGACGATTCCCAGGTACTGGGTGCGATTGCTGTTGCCGACAGGGTCAGAGGCGAGAGCGGTCAGGTTGTTCGTGCACTGCACGAAGCAGGGGTAGAACATGTGGCCCTGTTGACGGGCGATAACCAGGGAACCGCCTCAAACGTGGCAGCACAGCTGCAGGTCGACGAGGTCAGATCCCAACTCCTTCCAGATCAGAAACTCGATGCCATCCGTGAACTCAAGGTCCGGTTTGGGTCGATCGCAATGGTGGGCGACGGCATCAACGACGCCCCTGCGCTCGCTGCCGCCGAAGTAGGAATCGCAATGGGGGGAATCGGCTCTGACACCGCACTCGAAACAGCGGATATCGTGCTGATGACGGATAACATTTCAAAAATCCCCTATAGCATCTCGGTCGGAAAGAAGGCGCTTCGCATCATTAAACAGAACATCGCCCTTGCACTTCTCACAAAAGGCGTCTTCCTTGTCCTCGGCATCGTCGGTCTTTCAAGTCTCTGGCTGGCAATACTCGCCGATGACGGGGCTGCGTTGGTCGTCATTCTCAACGGACTCAGACTGCTGAGAGAAGAATCTCCTCCTCATTCTGATGGAACTTGAACAATCTCGATTCGTATCGAATGGAATATCCACAATGGTGGCCGGAAATCCGATGAATCCTCGCACGAGGCGCTCTCGTTGTGTGTGACAACGCCGTGACGCACGCGCACGAATTCCGGGATTTTCTTCATCTGGTACACGACACTCCCGGCTGCATCACATCGACAGCTCCCGTGGGTCACGGACAGCTGCTCATTCTCAAAGGAAACTGAGCCATGACATTTCCGGATGGGAGCGACTTCATACAGCGGATGCCGAAAGTCGAGCTCCATGTCCATCTCGAAGGATCAGTCCGTCCTGAGACACTCCTCAAGTTGGCGAAGCGTCACAACATATCGCTTCCTGCCGATGATGTCGAAGGACTTCGGCGATGGTACACGTTCAGGGACTTCAGCCACTTCGTGGAGGTCTACATGGCGATTTCGTCATGTCTCCGTACGGCTGAAGATATCGAGTTGATCGCCCGCGAATTCCTGGCCGGGCAAGCCGAACAAAACATTGTCTACAGCGAAGTCACATTCACACCCTACAATCAGTATTTCAACTGTGGTTTGGGATTCCGAGAGCAAATGGATGCGGTGGATAGTGCGCGAGCCTGGGGAAAGAGGCATCTCGGAGTCCAGATGGGCATGATCATCGATATCCCTCGGGAGCACCCGGCAGAGGCCGGCGACCGAGTCGCAGACTGGATAATTGAGCGGTACGGAGAGGGGGTGATCGCGATGGGTCTGGGTGGACCCGAGAAGGGAAATCCCCCCTCGAAATTCCGACGGGCCTTTGGAAAGGTGCGGGCCGCGGGAATCCCATGCATCCTACATGCAGGCGAGACAGATGGTCCAGAGAGTATCTGGAGTGCAATTGAGGTTGCTGACACGAAGCGTGTCGGGCACGGTGTCCGGGCCGTGGAGGACAAGAATCTCATGGAACATCTCAGAAAGACCCAGCTGGTGCTTGAGGTCTGTCCGACGAGCAATGTCTGCCTCAGGGTCTACCCCTCTCTCACAGTGCATCCATTGCCAAAACTCTTCGAATACGGCCTCAAAATCACCATAAACAGTGATGATCCGCCAATGTTCAATACGACGTTAACTGGAGAATATGAGGTTTGCAGCCAGGCGTATGGATGGGGAAAAGAAGTAGTCAGGTCGTTGGTTCTGAATGCCGCGGAGGCGACACTCCTGGCGCCGGCTGACAAAACGGCGCTGATCGAGCGACTTCGGAAGGAGCTCGCTAGTGGGACTCCGGCCTCAGAAAGGCCCACTATTACGAGGTAATCAGGCAATTATTGATTGACTTTGAAACTCATTTTGGGTAAATTAATAGCCCTTGTAACAAGATCACCAGGAACGGAACCGAGGACTATCAATGTTTGCCGTAGTGGAAATTGCTGGCCAGCAATATAAGGTTGTCAAAGCCGACAAGATACTAGTTCCCAAGCTCGACTCTGAGGTGGGTGCGAAAGTCAAGTTCGACAAAGTATTACTTCTCGGGGACGAGAAACAGACGAAGCTCGGCACGCCGTATTTGTCAGGTGCTTCGATCGAGGCGAAGGTTCTCTCCCACATGAAGGACGACAAGGTAGAGGTGTTCAAGAAGAAGAAGAGAAAAGGCTACCGGCTCCACAAAGGTCACCGGCAGCAGTTTACAGAAGTTGAGATTACCAAAGTATCGTAGCAGATTGAACGATTCAAGCTGGAGAAGAGAGTATGGCTCATAAAAAAGGTGGTGGAAGTTCGCGCAATGGTCGTGACAGTAATGCGCAGCGCCTCGGCGTGAAGCGCTTCGGTGGTCAGCTGGTATCTGCAGGCAGTATCCTGGTACGCCAGCGCGGCACGAAGATGCATCCGGGCAGCAACGTCGGCATTGGTAGCGACGACACACTCTTTGCACTCATTGACGGAGTTGTCAAGTTTGAGCGCGTGGGAAAGGCAAAGCAGCGAGTCAGCGTCTACCCACCCGTGGCGTAATCAGCAAGTGTAGAGGCCTCCTGCAGCGGGAGGCCTTGCTGTTCTCTCCCCTGACCGTGCTTCAGTTCGTACTAACCACTCTACTCTTCATCGATCTTGCGAGGAGGTAATCTATGAAAATCACCGTCATCGGTGCCGGTAATGTGGGCGCCACCGCGGCGCAGCGTCTTGCAGACAAAGAGCTCGCCAATGAGGTTGTGCTAGTTGACGTTATTGAAGGGATGCCGCAGGGAAAGGGTCTCGACATGTACGAAGCTGCACCGGTCGAAGGCACGGATTCAAGAGTCATCGGCACCAACACGTATGATGACACGGCCAATTCGGACATCATTGTCATCACAGCCGGCATCGCACGAAAGCCGGGGATGAGCCGTGACGACCTGCAGACAACCAATGCCGGTATCGTGAAGGCGGTCACCGAACAAGCTGCAGCAAAATCGCCGAACTCGATCCTCGTTGTTGTTTCCAATCCTCTCGATGTCATGACGTATGTGGCATGGAAGGTGAGCGGTTTTCCCCGTCATCGTGTAATGGGCATGGCCGGTGTACTTGACTCCGCCAGGTTCCGCACCTTCATCTCGATGGAGCTCAAAGTCTCAGTTGAAGACGTCAGCGCGTTCGTCCTCGGCGGTCACGGCGATTCCATGGTTCCTCTCCCCCGCTATTCGACGGTCGCCGGCATCCCGCTCCCCGACCTCATGGACCAGGCAACGATAGACCGGCTGGTGAAGCGCACCCGTGATGGCGGCATTGAGATCGTCAACTTCCTCAAGACCGGAAGCGCCTACTATGCGCCGTCAGCTGCGGCTGTTCAGATGGTTGAGGCAATCGTGAAAGACAAGAAACGGATTCTCCCGAGCGCTGTCTGGCTGCAGGGTGAATACGGTCAGAATGATGTCGTCGTCGGTGTGCCCATTAAGATTGGCAAGAAGGGCATGGAAGAGATCATCCAGATCAAGTTGACGGCAGATGAGCAAGCAGCTTTGAACAAATCAGCCGCCGACGTAAAGGCAAACATGGCCAAGCTGAGCATCTGATAATCTCTCGGTACCACAGTACTTGAAGATCCCGGCCGGGTCAGGCCGGGATTTTTTTTGCCCCGCCAAGTCTGCAAATTTCGATTGCATATAAGACAGGATTCTCCTTATTATTGAAAATTGGAAAGTAGGAGAGTTTATGATGTTACTCCCAATCCATTACAGCATATATGAAAGGATAATACCTTGAAACAACCGATTGCACTGTTTGGCAAAGTGGCGGTGTTGGCAGTTCTTCTCACAACACTTGCATTTGCCGGTGGGTTTCAGCTTAACGAGCATGGAGCCAGAGCGATGGGAATGGGCGGTGCCTTTGTCGCGAGAGCTTCCGATCTCTCTGCGATCTATTTCAATCCCGCCGGATTGGCTTACCAGAAGGGTGCGCACTTCAGTGCGGGCGTCACGTTGATCATGCCAACCGCTTCATTCTACGGCCCGGATCAGCTGAACACCAATCAAGAGACGAAGATGGTGAGTCAGGTATTCAATCCGATCAATGTCTATGCATCGTATGAGATCGCCGACGGCCTCGTGGCGGGGTTCGGTGTGAACAACCCTTACGGTTTGGGAACTGAATGGCCATCCGATTGGTCAGGACGGTTCATCAGCACGAAAGTCGATCTCGAAACGTTCTTTTTCACACCAACACTGGCATACAGATTTGGTGACAACTTCTCCGTTGGCGTCGGCATGAATTATGTGACCGGCAAAGTCACCATCAAGCGCGTCCTGAGCGACCCGTTCGATCCCCATGCAAACGTCTCGATTGAGGCAACCGGAACTGCGATAGGATTCAATGCGGGTCTCTTGTACAAGTTTTCGGACAAATTCTCGATAGGCGCCTCATATCGCAGCGAGGCCAAAGTCGAGGCAACGGGCACAGCGTCGTTTGACCCGGTTCGGAGCGTCTACCCTGCCGGCGACATGTCATCTTCATTGACGCTGCCTGCAACGGGTTTCGTGGGCATCGCGTACACTCCATTCAAGAATCTCACGCTTGAAGCCAACTTTCAATACGTCGGCTGGTCGTCCTACAAAGAGCTCGCGCTCACATTCAAGAAAGACAATTCCGTTTCAGTCTCTCCGAAGAACTACGAAAACACATTCATCATTCGCGCTGGGGCAGAGTACACCTGGAATGACTGGCAGTTCCGCGGCGGGTATCTCTACGATCGTTCACCTGCCCCGACAAAGTATGTCGAGCCTCTTCTCCCCGATGCCAACAGAAACGAGCTCTGCCTGGGACTCGGGTACAAGCTCTCCAGCGGTGTCACCGTTGACCTCGCCTACATGTTCATCAAGTTCGACCAGCGCAAGGCGGTAGGAACCGAGATCAACTTCGATGGGACATATAGTTCGGCAGCGAACCTGTTCGCCGTGAATTTCGGATACTCATTCTAACGAGAGACTGAACGAAAGTGAAGGAGCAACTATGAAATTGATGATGAAGGTATTCCTGATCATGACCGGACTCGTCGGCCTGAGCCTGACAGGGTGCAGCGACTCCGCCCCAAGCGGACCGGTCCCATCGCTGGGATCCGCTTCGGTCAAGAAATACGTTGCAGTTGGAAACAGCCTGACAGCCGGGTACCAATCAGCGGGGCTCTACGCCTCAGCCCAGATGTACAGCTACCCGAACCTGATCGCCCAGCAACTGACAAAGGCAGGAGCCTCGCTCGGCTCATTTGAGCAGCCCTATTATTCGGATCCCGGAACGCCGGATGCGACGGGAAAAGCGTCGCGCTACGAAATCATCAGCCTCACAGGGCCGGTCATCGGACCGAAGGGGCTCACCGCCGGCCAGCCGACGAACTCGGGGCTTGCCAGGCCGTTTGACAACCTCGGAATTCCCGGAATCCCCCTTGCCGGATTCATGGATACAACAGGGACATATCAGTCTGCCCCCCTTGGCAGGGATGCGATTCTACGCTGGACAAGCGGGCCGTTTCCGAAAAGTGTGTACAAGCAAGCCGTTGCGCTCAGTCCCGATCTCATAACCTTCTGGCTAGGCGCCAACGACGTTCTGGGATATGCGACAAGCGGCGGCGTCTCACCGGCAGCGCCTACGCCGACGGCAACGTTTACGGCTCTCTATACACAAGCTCTCAGCAGCATAAAGGCATCTCTTCCGAATGCGAAAGTCGTCGTCGGCAATATTCCAGACGTGAAGGCAATCCCGTTCTTCAGAACAGTCGGACCCGCCGTGGCGGCCAAGATCGGACCGCTTGGTCTGAAGCTCTACTATCAAAAAGCAGGTGAATCCGGCGCAGCCAGCGGACAGACCTCACTCACTGAGGCAAATCCGCCCCTGCTCACGCTGACCGGCATGACGTACGCTTCCTACATCGGGTTACCCTCGGGTCTGTGGTACAAAGCAAACAAGTATCCCGCGCTTCCCGCCGGAATTGATACAACAAAACCATTCGGCCTCCACCCGCAGAATCCATGGCCGAACGCTTTGGTACTCGATGCGGACGAGCAGGTCATTTGCGCGAATGCGGTGAGTTCGTTCAACTCCACCATAGCATCTGTCGCGAATGCGAACGGCGCCGCCGTTGTTGATTTCTTCTCGTTCTTCAACGCAATCTCGCAAAACGGATTCTCGCTCGCGGGAGAGACATTCTCAATTGCATATGTCACCGGTGGCCTATTCAGTCTTGATGGTGTCCACCCGTCTTCACGGGGGTACGCGATCGTGGCGAATGAGTACATCAAAGTGATGAACTCAAAGTTCGGCATGAGCATACCGCTCGTAAACCTCTCACAGATTCCGGGAATTCCCGCGCCAAAGATGTCCTCCCAGGACGGGCTCCCTGTTCTGCCGTTGAGTGCGTTCGAGGATTTCCAGAGAATATTCGGGACATCTGAGCTTCGATAGCATCCCCAAGAGAGACGCAAATGCATCAAGAAGCCCGGGGGGCATTGCCCTCCGGGTTTTCTTTTGGCTCTCAAGAGAGACGGTCAGCCAGCAAAATCAGGCCATTCCGACCGATCGAGGTTTCGGTCCGGGTGCACAAAAAAAACATCCTTGATTTCCAAAGTTGGTTTTGTTAAGATTGGCACTGATGTTTCCTTCCAAGACCGGTCAACGACATCAACTCAAACACTAAACAACCGTACTTCAACAACACATAGAGGAGGTATTATGTCGCTCACCAAGACTTTGGTAGTGGCAGTTGTCTTGATGGTTTGCGGCACATCGGCGTTTGCGGGCGGTTATCAGATCAACGAACACGGTGCCCGTTCGTTGGCAATGGGGGGTGCTTTCGTTGCGCAAGCGACAGATGGATCTGCAATGTTCTTCAATCCGGCAGGTCTCGCATTCCAGAAGGGATTCAAAGTATACCTGGGGACGACCCTGATCATGCCGTCGAGCAGTTTCAAAACTGCGACGAAGGAAACAAAGATGGTAGATCAGACCTTCACGCCTATCAATGTGTATGCATCGTATGCATTCGATAACGGCCTCACTCTGGGAATCGGAGTATTCAATCCTTACGGTTTGGGAACCGAGTGGCCGGTCGATTGGGACGGACGCCAAATGTCCGTAAAGACCGATCTCGAGACCTTCTACATCAATCCCACCGTCGCGTACAAATTCAGCGACAAGCTCTCCATCGGCGTCGGATTCAGCTATGTGACGGGAAAAGTGACCTTGAAACAGCGCGTACCGACGTTGTCCGCGTTGGTTCCGGCACCGGCTCTCTCCGCAAAAGACGGGAGTGTGGATCTGGATGGGACAGGCAGTGCAACGAATTTTAACGTCGGTATTCTCTACAAGCCCACGGACGCTCTCTCGATCGGAGTCTCGTACCGGTCCGAGACGAAGATTGATTTCGAGGGCAACGCCAAGTTCACAGACATGGCAGCTCTGGGCGGTCCTGTCCCGGCGAACTTCTTCCCGGGCGGCACGGGAAAGACAACCTTGCCGATGCCAAGCAACCTCATCGCCGGCGTTGCATACAATGTGACCAAAGACTTTACCGTCGAAGCCGACTTTCAGTACGTTGGATGGAAGGCGTACAACCAGTTGAAGCTTGAAATCCCGTTGGGCCCCTCGTTCCCGCCCGCGATCCCGCAACCGTTGCAGGGGCCGTCGACGCTGGTGAAGAACTGGGAAGATGGCTACCTGATTCGATTCGGCGGAGAGTACCGCATGAACAAGCTGGCGCTTCGAGCCGGCGTGATCTATGACAAAACGCCTCAACCTGATGCAGTTGTCGAGCCGATGCTTCCCGATGCGAACCGCATCGAGTTCACCGTAGGACTGGGGTATGAGATCAGCAAGTCGATCGCTGCTCATGTAGCCTATCAGATGATCGCTTTCTCGGACCGCGATGGGAAGATTTCATCAAAGACCGCCAGTTCGCTCATCCCGCCTACCGTAACCAGTGGGACATATGTTTCCAGCGCGAACCTGTTTGCTTTCAATCTGGAATTCGGTTTCTAGCCTCATACAGGATGTATCTGGAATCCCCGTTCGCCCCCGGCGGACGGGGATTCCTTTTTCCACCATTCCCGGACTTCAACTTGCCCCAAGAAGGTCGTTCGTCTCTTTGTCCACAGAAACAAAAAAACCCCGTCGAAGAACGACAGGGTTTTGTCAGGTACGGGAAATCCTTCTATTGATCAGCCCAGGTGTTTCAGATCGATGACCAATTCGACCTCAGTGCCTTCCGGTGTCATGTTGTAGGTGACTTTATCCATAAGTGAGCGCATCAGGAACACTCCCCTGCCGCTTGTCTTGAGCAGGTTTTTCTCTTCAAGCGGATCAGGAACGGATTCCGGGTTGAATCCGCGACCCTCATCTTTCACACAAAAAATGAGAGAATCCTTGCTAATGATGCACGTGACATGGACAAGCTTCTTCTTATCGCCCTTGTTCCCGTGGAGAATTCCATTATTGACGGCCTCCGTGCCGGCCACGAGGAGGCGATAGAACGTCCCGTCGTCCAGCCTTGCGACTTCATTCATTTTCTGAAGAAACGGCTCGATTTTCCTTATTTCCTTCTGATCGCTCTTGCAATCGAAGTAGAATACCTGAGGCGACGGCCCGGGTTGCGGATGCGATTGTTGTCGTTTCTTTCTCGGTCGAACGGGTTTCTTCATCAGATTGAGAACGTTACTTTGAGTGAGAGGTTGGGAATTGTCCGTGTCACCTGCTGATCCTGACGCTGTGTTTCATTCCAACCTTCCACCGATACCTTCCGGGATGAATCTCCATCCCAGATGACCGACACCGTCGGTCCTGCGGTTTCTAGCTGGCGTTCGAGAACCTTTTTTCCGCCCTGATACCTGTACCGGTTTTGGCCAAAATACCGGTAGCCAAGAGCAAGCCTGAGGTGCCGGGCCGGCTCATACAACACCTGCGGCCAATACGTCTGCTCCACGAAGAAGTTCTGCGGGCGCTCTTTGAACTCCTTCCAGACCAGAATCCCTCTCTCATACACCCGCAATTCTCCTACGAGAGAAAAGCCAAGGAGTTGTGTAATCTGCACCGACGTGGAATCGAGCCATGAGGCCTGTCGGAAGGAAAAACTCCTCGTCAGAGCTCCCTGATCCTCGAAGTCGTAGACCGTATAATTGCCCAATACCTCGGCCTGGTTGACCGTCCGAAATCGTTCTGAGGGTGCGTACATCACCGAGGGTGAAAACCTGATGACCCTGTTCCAGTTGTTGTTTGCGCTCTGGACACTCTTGAGGTACACCAGATGGCTCAGGCTCACGTCCCCGCTGATACTCAATGTCAGCTCATCGCTGAACCGATGCTGTTCCTGAAATCCAAACGTTACAAGAAGTTCATCCCTCTCGTCGACGTTGGTGGTATCGGGCGTGTTGTAACGTAAGATACTTGCTGATCCCGCAAAGTTCAACTCGTCAGCGTCAGAAATTCTCGCCCGTATCATCGATGCAACGCTTGTTCTCTGCGCGATATTCTCCAGCCTGCTCTCCGATCGTTGCTGGCGTTCCACAAGTGACCCGGGCACGCTCCGTTCGGCGATGACCTGGTGCCGTTCCTCACGCTCCCTGTAGGAGATATTCAGGTCCAGACCCAGCCATTCGGCGGCCTGATACACTGTGCCCGCCTCGCCATGGAGCTGCATTTCCTGTATGCGTGTGTCGAGGAGCGGGCTCGATCCCGAGGAAAACACTTTGTAGCTGAGTGACCTGTCGATTGTTCTGTTCATCACTCCGCCCCGGAAGAACACCTGGAGCTTCTCCGAAGAACGGTAGTCGAGTTGCTCCGTCACTTCGAACGTCGAAGCATCGCGGCGGAAGATGTTGCTGGATGTTTGAAATGCTTTCTGGACATCAGGGCTTGCGGCGGTATAGAACTCCCGCCGAAGTCGGTCGTACGACAGCAGGATGGTGTTTCTGGCGGCCGGACCGAACTCCCGGACGAGGGTTACATCGAGGTTGCCCGAAGAGGGTCGCCGTTTTGTGAGGAGGGACTGCGCCCACCGCCCGTTGACCGATCCCCTGAATTCTTCGAGCCGAAGATCGTCGGCTCCCAGCTCCGCCCGGTACGCGAATCCCTTATCCTGCTCGTCCTGCTGGGCATCGATTTCATATCCACCCAGGATTCCGAATGCAACGCGTGGGGCCGGATGCACATGGATACCGGCCATCACCTGATGTTGCGCAAGTTTCGTGAGATCGATTGCCCGGTTATCCGACACGACGGCAGAGGCTTGCTGAAGCCGGAATTGCCATTGCTCCGAGACCGGCACACCAATCGTCAGCGTGTCGCCGTATTCATCCTGAACCGAGCGCTGGTCGGTTCGGATGAGGCGCGAGCGCATGAACTGCCGGAAGGCCATCTCGATGCCGTTGAACTGGCGGTCGTAGAACATGGTGCCGTTCCAAACGAACGTGTTCAATACACGCTCGAAGCCAAGCGAAGAAACTCGCAGACTGTCCTGAAGGGCGGTCGCTGACGGGCGCAAGGCCTCTTGTGCTAACAAACGGGAAGTGCAAAAGAATCCCACACCGCAACAGTACGCCAGCAGAAGGAATCGGCCGTAAACACGGGAGGTTTTGGCGATACAGGGCCGTTGAGATCGGTCAGATCCGCTCACATCCATAGCCTTCCATGGAAGAGTCTGAGGAAACGGTCGCGCTCGACGTTCAGCGCCACATCGACGGCGGTGTCCGATCGCCGCCCCCGCTTGCGAAAATCAGCCACTGTCATGCCGCGGGTATACATTCCAGCAGCTTCTACATCGACGTGAACCTTCCTAGTTCGGACGAGGCTTGGGTCGATGGCGACACCGACGGCGAGCGGATCGTGGAGGTAGCCGCCGTTGAAGCCCTGAGTCTCGCGATGATACAGCATATAGTCGCGTGTAAGATCGAGTACCGTTCGTGCGACATGGCTTGCCCTTCTCCGGGCGCGATACTCCATCTCAGAGCGCATCACCACAACCTGATGTGTCACATCGAGGGGAACTACCGTCACCCGCATACCGGAGGTGAGCACTTCGTGCGCGGCGTCAGGATCGACGTAGTAGTTGAACTCCGCAACCGGGCCGGTATTCCCCGGAACGTGAAATGCGCCGCCCATGGAAATAATCCGACCGGCCCTGAGGAACACCCGCCGATCAGCTCTCAACGCAAGAGCAAGATTCGTCAACGGTCCGACGGCAACGATCGTCAGCCGTTTCCCATAGTGCCGGCAGAACTGAAGGATTGTCTCAATAGCGTCACCCCGCCTGATCTTGCCAACCGAAGGCAGTTTTGCTGTGACACCGCCAAGGCCGTCTTTCCCATGTACTTCGGAGGCAATGAGAAGTGGTGCCTTCAATGGCCGGGTCGCCCCTTCGGCAACCTCGGGCCGCTCTCTCACGTGCAGCAAGTCGAGCATCAGATGAACGTTGCGGGTGCACTTTCCCACCTCAACGTTCCCTGCCACGGTGGTGATTGCTTTCACGGCGAGTTCGGGCGAACGTAATGCGAGTATGAGGGCGAGGGCATCGTCAACGCCCGCATCACAGTCAATCAAGATTGGTTTGGCCATTTGTCTGTTTTCTGCTCGAAGTGCAAGGTCGCAAAAGACCGACAGGAATGTCGGTCCTACAGCGGAAGATCCATCCAGGTGTACTTCGGCTCGAAACCGATAAGTGTTTCTGCCTTCTTCGTACTGATGAAGGAGCAACTGCCGGTGAACTCTTCTCTGATCTGAGTCGTTTCAGGGAAGAACTGATTTGCCAATTGCCTGCTTTCTCTCCCCGTCCAGTTTCCGCGCGCAGCGATGAAGAATGAGTCATGAGGGGGCAGATCACTGCGTTCGATACATGTGCGCACAGCGCCGGCGACATCACGAACGTGGATGTAGGCCCAAAGGTTCTTGAACCAGTTCGGGAATTCCGCCCGAAGTTGACGATAGAATGCGATTTCTTTGGGTTCGGGGGCCCAGATCCAGGGAGGCCTCAGACAGATCGTCTGCATTCCCGTTCTGCGGGTAAAGCCGCTACACAGATGCTCGCTCGTCACTTTGCTGAGGCCGTACGAGTCTTGCGGCCGGAGCGGATGCTGTTCATCGATCGGGAGAGTCTGTGGCCACATTCGTGTGGTAGAGAATGCAAACCCAAGCACGGACTCGCTCGACATAAAAACGAACTTTCCTATGCGGTTAGCCGCGCACGCTTCCAGGAGGTTGAAGGTACCGAGGGCGTTGGTCCGGAAAACAACATCGGCCGGATCATTCAATGGATGCGGAATTCCGCCGAGGTGAACAACGGCGTCAAAGTCACGAACAGTCAGCTTCAATGCCGCGGGGTCCAGCAGGTCGACCTGGTGAAAGCGCACGTCACCTGATGCGGGGGGCCTCAGATCAAGGATCTCCGGATCATGATCAGACTGAAGCTCCTTCACGACATAGCGACCCACAAGGCCGCTTCCGCCTGTAACAAGTATTCTCATCAGTCGAGCTCCACCACGTCTCCGCGTGCGGGAATCGAGGATCTGTCGTACCCGGCTGCGGCGAGCTTCTCAGTGAGCTGGCCGGCCTGGACCGGCTCACCGTGGACAAGGAAGACGTGTTTCAGCTTCCCGCTGTCGATCGTTTTCGTGTAGTTGACAAGCTCATCCTGACCGGCGTGAGCTGAAAACGAGTTCATAATGGCCACTTCGGCCTTCAGCGCATGGGATTCTCCGAAGATTCTGATCTCCGGGTTTCGTTCGACGATCCGGCGCCCGAGCGTATGCTCTGCCATGAATCCGACGACAAGAATGGTATGGCGGGGATCTCCGACGTTGTTGGCGAGATGATGGAGAATTCTTCCTGCTTCGCACATGCCGGAGGACGCGATGATCACGCACGGTTCGTTCAGGTCATTCAATTTCTTCGATTCCTCGACGCTCCGTACATAGTTCAACCTTCCAAACCCAAAAGGATCTTCGTTGTTCAGGAGATACTTGAGCGTCTCCTTATCGAAGCACTCAGGATGCGTCTTGAAGACTTCGGTCGTGTTGACGGAGAGAGGACTGTCGACAAAGATGGGGATCGAGGGAAGCCGGCCGGAATCGTTCAGAGTAAACAAGACATAGAGGAATTCCTGTGTCTTGCCGACGCTGAAGGCCGGTACAATCAACTTCCCTCCGCGATCGATTGTGCGTTGCAGGATTTCCATGAGCTTGTCTTCCATGCCTGTCACAGGCTCATGAATTCTGGCCCCATACGTACTTTCCGAAATCCAGAAGTCCACATCCCCCAACGGCTCCGGATCCCTGAGAATCGGCATGTTTTTTCGACCGAGGTCCCCTGAAAATCCTATGGTCCTCGTTTGCCCTCCTTCCCTCACCTCGATGTGTGTGACCGCGGATCCAAGGACGTGCCCGGCATCGAAGAACGTGATGGTTATTCCTTCTGCCACTTCGACCTTCTGGTGATATCGCACACCTACCATCTGGTTCACAGTCTGCCCCACATCCTCGGATGTATAGAGCGGCTCGACCGGAGGCTCTTTGCGCTTCCTGTGCTGTTTGTTCACATATTCTGTGTCGCGTTCCTGGACATACGCGCTGTCGTACAGCATGACATTGGAGAGATCGCGCGTGGCGCCGGTTGCATAGATCGGTCCTTCAAAGCCGCTCCTGACCAGGTTGGGGAGATTGCCGGCATGGTCAATGTGGGCGTGAGAAAGGACAACCGCATCGATGGATGAAGCATCGAACGGAAGCTTCCGGTTGCGCTCGAACGCCTCTCCCCTCTTTCCCTGGTAGAGCCCGCAGTCGAGAAGGACTGAACTGCCGTTGGCGGTAAGAAGGTGCATCGATCCTGTGACTGTCTGAGCTGCGCCTAGGAACTGGAGTTTCATGTGATCTCAGGAATAATGAAGTTTCTGCTAGCTTCGCGGGTCGTGTCCGCGGGCAACATCTCTATTTCTGTCCGGTCAATTCAAGGAGGCGCGGATCGATCCAGGCCTTGAGGGTACGCAGCCTTGCGATATCGCGTCTGGCCAGATCGAGTTTCTGAGACGCGCAATAAGCGAACGCCCGATTCGTCAGGCCCTCAAAGCTGTCTGGCGACAAGGCAAGAGCTGTCGAGTAGTCGCGGATCGCTTTTTCAAATTCACGTTTCTGATAGAACGCCGCACCCCGGTTGTTGTACAGATTCGGATTGGACGGCTCAATGTCGAGCGCCTTCTCGTAGTCTCCTATGGCAAGGTCGAACTCTCCCTTGCCGAAGAAAGTCATCCCTCTAAAGTTTAGAGTTTTTGGATCACGGGGCTCGATCGCGAGCGACTGGGTGAAATCTGCCAATGCCTCATCCACCCTTCCCATATTCCTGAGCACTGCCCCCCGATTGAAATAGACGTCAGCGGCATCCGGATCCAGGGCCAGGGCCCGATTCAGATCGTCAAGGGCTTTTTCATGCTCCCTGAACTCGGCGAAAATTGCTCCCCTGTTGACGTATGCGGCGGCCGCGTCGGGATTGAACTCCAGAGCACGTGAATAATCCTCGACTGCCAGATTCAAGTTGCCTGCAGTATGATACGTGAGACCACGATAGTAGTAACTGTCGGAGAACGTCGGAAGGAGAGAAAGAGAACGATCGAAATCGGCAATGGCCTGAGGCAACGCTCTGAGCTCACGAAGGGAATTACCGCGATTGAAGTACAACCTCCAATCGGTGGTATCGAGGGCGATTCCGGTATTGTAGTCGTCCAGCGCCTGCTTGAAATCACGAAGGTCCGCGAGTGCAACTCCCCTGTTGTTGTACGTAATTGCCACGCCTGAGTACTGTGAGATGACATCGTTCCAGAGGGAAACACTGTCCTTCCACACCTTCGTACGTTCCCAGGTGAGGAATGTGAGTCCGGAGACGACGCATGCGACGGCCACGGAGGCAATCGCCGGTACGACGAAACCGCCGGTGTTCACTTTTTTCAGTATCCATCCGGCACCTTCAACGGTTGCCAGGATGAGGCCCAGTAGGGGAATGTAGACAAACCTGTCTGCCGCAATTACCCCGCCCACTTTCGTCAATTGAAGAACCGGTGCGACGGTGAGAAGAAACAGTCCGGCGTACACCACCGGCATTCTCGTCTTTCTGCTCGTCAGCAGGATGGCAATTCCGAATACGATGACCGCGACAAGTGAGAGCGGGTACTCTATTGGAAGCGGATCCGTCAGTTTGCCGGGGTACGGATAGAGGGCGGAGAGATTGAAGGGGGCAACGAACTTCCAGACGTAGAAGAGGACTCCATGAGAGGCGATCAGAACGTTGCCTGATGCCAGCGTTGCCTGTGCGCCGACGGCGGTGTCCGGATAGGTCGCGTAGAATACGATCGCTGCAAATATACAGGAGAGCGCCAGCAGCGGAAGTTTCTCGAGAATCGCCTGTTTGCCAAAGCGTCGGTGAAGAACATAGTCGATAAGGAACAGGACGAATGGCAGAGTCACGGCCATTGCTTTCGAGAGGAGCGAGCAAAGAAATAAGAGTGCCGTCAGCGCCAGGAACTTCCGATCGGTTGATTTGACGTAACGGACGTAACATATGAGGGCGCAGAGGTAGAAGAATGCATACATCACGTCCTTACGCTCGGTGATCCATGCAACCGATTCGACATGAAGCGGATGGACGCCGAAGAGAAGGGCCGACACAAGCGGAAGGACAACACCTCCTCTGAGAGCACGGACAAACCAGAATACCAGCACGGAATTGAGAATGTGCAGGACGACGTTAGTAAGATGGTAGAGCCAGGGTTCCAGTCCAACGAGCCGGAATTCCAGCGCGTAGGAAAGCACGACGAAGGGATGATAGTGCCCGTAGTGCATCGAGCCGAAAATCCTCGCCACATTTGCGAGAGAAAGGCTCCGGATCATTTCATTGTGCGTGACCATGTCGGGGTCGTCCCAATTCGTGAAACCGCACTGAATGGCAGGCAAATAGGCGGCTGCCGTCAGGGCTACGATCAGGGCAACGGCGTGAAGCAGTTGTTTTCGTTCCTTCGTCATGCGCTCAGTTCCGGAAATCCTTCCAAGCAATTGTCGCGGCGTGGTTTAGAAAGTAGAGAGAAGGGATGTGAGAATCAATGGATGGTCTCCTCGTAGCAGCACACAGATCACACAGATGCCACGAGATGTCAGACTAAATATTCAGATGGGGAGTTCTGACATCTGTGTAAATCTGTACCATCAGTGTCCTCAGTGTTCTATTCAAAGCTCAGTCGTGACTCTCGAAATAGCACGCAGGCGTCAAGAGATATCCGCGAGCGGGCACACCGTGCAAAAGAAATCCCGCCTCGAGAGAACGAAACGGGATTATCGCAGCAGCGAAAGCACTCCCCGAAGGTCATGACCCCGGGGCGGGGTTTTTCGTACACCAGCGTTCCTTCTGAAGGTCTCATTCAGGACTTGCGGACCTTCAGAAGGACGGGCTCACTTCAACAGGATCATCTTCTTGCCGCTGACATAGTCGCCGGAGATCAACCGGTAGTAGTACGCTCCGGACGACACCGTGCGGCCCGCATCATCCTTTCCATCCCACACGACGCTGTACCTGCCGCCGAAGTGGAATTTCGCCACGAGCGTTTTGATCTTGCCGCCGAGGACATCGAAGACCTGCAGCAGGACCCGGGCACCGCGGCCATCGGCTTCGGGCACCTCGTACTCGATCTTCGTCGTTCCATTGAACGGATTCGGATAGTTCTGATAGAGCACGAAGTTGGTCGGGACATCTGTGATGTTGACGAATCTCTTCGCCGGGATGTTCGGCACCGCTTTGTCGAAGTTCGACGCGCTGTCGGCAATGCTGACCACCAGCTGGCTGGATTCGATGTCGTCGAGTGAGTTCAGAGCCATCGACAATCTGAAGAGCGTACCGTCGCCCGCCGCAATCGGCTTGTTGGAGAGATTGTACGCCACGAGACGTAGCTCGCTGCCACTCACATTGACGACAAAGGAATCGATCAGCGCTCGTTGGAAGACATCCACCGCCGAACGCAGATTGATGAGGTTCCTGAACTTCACCATCAACTGGAGGCCCTTCATCGGTACACTGTTAGCGACGTTGAACCGGATGCCACCATCGGTCACCACGAACTCGGACCTGATCTTCGCCGTGTCGGATGTCCAGGTGTTGTCGAGCGTGATCGCAGACCAGGCAGAACCGAGCGCATCTTCCTCCGACGAGGCGGCAGAAGAGCTGATTGCCAGAATGTTGTTCTGCAGCGCCACGACATCGGCGATGTTGATCCTGCCGTCCCTGTTGATGTCGGATCTGATTGAGTCGTTGCCTGCAAGCCGCAGCCGACCAAGGATGTGGTCGATGATGGATGTCAGATCGGCGATATCCACGGCGCGGTCATTGTTGACGTCACCGCGTTGAACTGTCGCGGTTGCTGCGAACCTCACCGAGCTCACGATCAAGCCCCTCGAAGTTGCCGACACAGAGTAACGGCCTTCTCTGTTGCCAAGTGTCAGCACGGCGGCCACCTGACCGTTTGCGTCCGTCGTCGAGGAAAGCACCCTGAGGCTCTGGCCCGTAGCACCGTTCGGTATGCTGTCGATCGCGAACTGGACGTTTACGCCCTGCACCGGATTGCCGCCGACGTCGACGACTGTGGCGATGAACGGAGCAAGCAGCGGAGTGAGAATGCCGCCGGTTTGCTCGTTGCCAGAGGTCAGCAGGAGCGCAGCGGCAGCAGCCGATGTGGCGCTCGCCACGAACCGCACCGGGCTGCCTGCAAGCGATTGTGCATGCGCCCCGATGACGTAGACGCCAACCTTCGAGCCGAGCGTGAGGAGTGCCGATGCCCGGCCGTCGTTGTCGGTGATCGCGTTCAGAATCGTAAGCTTTTGGCCAGTCGCCCCGGCCGGTGTAGAATCGACCGAGAATTCGACGAGAACGCCCGGCACCGGATTCTGCAGATCATCCGCAACCCGAACCATGAGCACCGTGTCGAGTCTGGTCGCGATCGGTCTCGTTTGTCCGTTGCCGGCGACGGCGGCGATGGTGCGCGCCGCACCAGCCGTTGCACGGACTCTGAATTCGACGGGGCTGCCGATGAGACCGGCCGACGTCGCCGTAATTCTGTATGTGCCGACCTTGGTACCGAGCTTGACAATCGCCATGGCCCGGCCGGAGAGGTCGGTTGTGTCGGTGATCGGGACTACCATCTGACCAGCTGCTTCCGCCGGCATGCTGTCGATGGCGAATCTCACCGGCTGGCCCACGACCGGACTTCCGAACTCGTTGAATACAGTCACAACGAGCGGATTTGCCAGCTGCGACGTCACCGGAGCAATCTGACCGTTGCCGGAAGTATAGACGATTCTGACGGCGCCTGTCGATGTCACGGCGGTTGCCTTGAACACGATTGGCGTATGACCGGCAAGCGTCGCAATGACCTTGTAAACACCCGGTCCATCGCCAAGCGTCAGCAACGAAGACGCCACGCCGTCGCCATCTGTCGTCGTATTGGCGACTGACAGGCGTTGGCCTGCCGCACCGGACGGCAACGAATCGATCGTGAACTGAACTCCGATTCCGGAGACCGGATTGTTGCCGATGTCCACAGCCCTTACGACAAACGGACTGTCAAGCGTCGTACCGACCTGTTTCATCTGACCTTCGCCTGAGACGTAGACCAGGGCATGAGCAGCTCCGGCCGTCGCGCTCACCCTGAACGTGATCGGGCCGCCCGAGAGGTTGTCGGAAAGTGCTCTGATTCTGTACGTTCCGACCTTGCTGCCGAGCTTGACCAGCACCGTTGCGCGGCCTGATGCATCGGATGTCACAGTCGACGGTGAGACAAAGTACCCAATCGCCCCCGCCGGGAGACTGTCGGCGACGAAGGTGATCGTCTCGCCTGCGAGCGGCGCACCGCCTGCGGTCAGCGCTGTCACAACGAGCGGCCTGGCCAGCTGCGTCAGGATCGGTGCAGTCTGTGCATCGCCTGCCGTATAGGCAATGGACGGCGTGCTGGCCGGAGGAACCGCCACGGCGTAGAAGATGATGGCGCTTCCGGGCGTGCCGCTCAACGAAGCGGAGACTTTGTAGAGTCCGGGCTGGCTGCCAAGTGTGAACCTCACAGACGCCACGCCGTTCGAATCCGTCGTGACAGTGATCGTCGTCTGACCATTGACCGCCTGACCCGCCGCGCCGTTCGGGATGCTGTCGATCCTGAACGTAACCGAGGCACCACGAACAGGATTCCCGGCGGGATCGAGAACAAGGACGCTGAACGGCTTCAACAATTGAGCCGACATGAATCCAGTCTGGTCGCTGCCGGAGGATGTCGCACTTGATGCTGTAAAGACAGACGGGCTTCCAAGCAGACCCGGAACTGTCGCCGTGACCTGGTAGGTCCCGACCTTGTCTCCAAGAACGAATTGAGCAGATGCCAATCCGCTGACATCCGTGACGCTCTGAACCGACGTGAGGATCTGGCCGGTTGCGCCCGACGGTGCTGCCGTGATCGCGAACTGGACATTCGCTCCCTGTTTGACGTTTCCGAATGTATCCGTGACGCTCACGACAAACCGGCTCGCAAGCGCTGTTCGTGCCAATCCGGTCTGGAGGTTGCCGGAGGACTGGGTGAGGAACATCGCTCGGCCGGCAACAGCGTTTGCCGTGTAGAGCACCGGGCTTCCCGAAATCGCGCCTGAAGTGGCAGCCACCGTGTACGTGCCAACTTTGTGGCCGAGGAAGAGAGTGGTGACAGCCCGACCATTGGCATCGGTAGTGACCGTCGTGGCAGACAAAGAAGCGAACGGATCTGCACCCGGCGTGCTGCTGATAGTGAACTGCACGGTCGCGCCGACAAACGGAGCTCCGAACTGGTCGAACACCGTCGCGACCAGCGGACTCGATAACCGGCGGCCAACCGTATCCACCTGGTTGTTGCCGGCTGTCAGAAGGAGTCTGGTGGCAACCGGGGTCGAGGTTGCGCTCGTTGCCGTTGCACGGAAGAGAATCGGGCTTCCGGCAAGTCCATCAGAGGAAGCGCTCACGCGGTACACGCCAATCTTGTCGCCCAGCGTCAGCACGGTCGAAGCAAGTCCGTTGGCATCCGTAACAGTCGAGGTCACACTCACCGCGTGACCTATTGCGCCGGCCGGGACGCTGTCGACAGCGAATGTAACGGTCGTTCCGCTCACGGGGTTGCCCGCCGAGTTCAGTATGCGCACTACGAACGCCTGACTCAAGGTCGTTCCGACAGGCGCCGACTGGTTCATGCCTGCGAACTTGATGATCGTGGCCGATCCGCTCAGGACAGCAGACGCATCGAATGTCTTAGAGACTCCGACCACGCCTGCGACCGAAACGGTGACCTGATACAAACCAGGCATATCGCCGAGGAGGAGCCGTGCAGAGGCACGTCCGGCGGTATCAGTGATGTTGCTCATTGACGTGATCATCTGACCGGTGGCGCCGGCAGGAGTCGCTGTAATTGCGAACACTGCGGTCGCACCTTGTATTGGGTTACCAAACGCGTCGGTGACGCTCAGAACGAACGGTTGTCCAAGCAGGGTCTTCACTTCTCCGGCCTGGCTGAGGCCCGCGAGCGGGTTGATCATCGCCACAGGGCCGGCGACGGCGTTGATGGAGAACACAGCCGGGCTGCCGGTGAGCGTACCTGACTTCGCGGCGACCGTGTATGTTCCCACCTTGTGGCCAGCGATGAAGAACGTCGTCGCACGGCCAGCCGAATCAGTTGTTACGCTCGCATTCGTGAGCGAAGCAAACCCATCGGCAGCCGGAGTTGACAGAATCTCGAAGCTGACGCTCGCGCCGGCAAACGGTGCGCCGAACTGATCACGCACTGTTACCGTGAGCGGATTCGCCATTTGAGTACCGACCGCGCCCGTTTGATTGTTGCCGGACGTGAGCGCCAGAGTCGTCGCACGCAGCGCAACAGGAGCAGGTGTTGCGGTCGCGCTGAACACAACCTGGCTATCCGGCACTGCAACCGACGTGGCCGTTACCTTGTAACTGCCGACACTGTCCCCCAGCATCAGGGTAGACTGTGCCTGACCCTGCGCGTTCGTAACGACGATTGTATCCGTGAGACTGTAGCCTGCTGCGGATGCCGGAACCTCGGTGACGGCAAACCTGACACTCACACCCTGTGCAGGATTGCCGAATCGGTCTGTCGCGAGGACGACGAATGGCTGGGCGAGCATCGTCTTGACAATCTGCGTCTGGGCGTTGCCCGTGGACGCGGCGAGAATCGCGGGACGGCCGGCGATTGCGGTGTTCGTGAAGGTAATGGACGCACCAGCCAGCGCGGGCGACGTTGCGACAACCGTATAGGCACCAGGCTTGGAGCCTAGTGTCAGTTCTGTCGTCACGCGTCCGTTGCCGCCTGACACGCTTCCGACGGGGGAAACCTGCTGTCCTGTTGCGCCCGAGGGAACACCTGTGATGGCGAAGCTCACAGTCGCACCGGCAAACGGCAATCCGAATTGGTCAACGACAGTGACTGTAAGCAAATTCGAGAGCTTCTTACCGACGGTATCAGTCTGTCCGTTACCCGCAAAGAGTGCCATGGCGGTCGGGACTGGCGTCACGACAGGAGGTGCACCGCCTGTCGCTGTAGCGGTGAACGTGAGGGGGCTTCCAGCAAGAGAGCCGGAAGTTGCCGAAACAGAGTATGTACCGGCTGCGCTGCCGAGGTGCAGCGTGGTTGATGCCTGGCCGCTCGAGTTCGTCGTCACGGTTGTGGCGGAAAGGCTCTGTCCAGACGCTCCTCCCGGAGAGCTCGTGATTGAGAATGTGACGGTCGTCCCTGCGATCGGGTTTCCGTAGCCGTCGGTGACCGTTACGACGAATGGGCTTCCCAGGTTTGTATTCACCGGGGCGCTCTGTCCGCCTCCCGAGGTTCCGCCAAGGTTTTGAGCAATCCATTCGTACTGAGCAGGTCCGAGCGGATTAGCCGCGTCGGATGCAGTCCATTTGCTGAACGACAGGATGCCGGTCTTGCTGATGGTGTTCGTAGCAGTATTGACCGTTCCACCCTGCCTTCTCCACGTCACGCCATTGTCCGTTGAGCGCCACAACTCAAGCGTGCTTTCATCCTGGCCATTGAGTTCGAGGTCGTGATACTTGAAGTCAAATGTTCCGTTAAAGCCTGTATTGGAGAGTGCGACATCGTAGTACCGCTTGATCGACTGATTTGCGCTGTACGTCGGTGCTTGACCGAAGAGCGCGCTTCCCGAAGTTCGTTTCACGGTGGTGAGGCCCGGCGATGTGCCTGTCCATGACAGCGTTGCTCCCATTCCTCCGAAATTAGCTGAGGGAATCGCTGTCAGATCAATCGTTTTTTGGATGCTGCCACTCAGATACCCCTGTTCGATGATGTTACCATTCAGGGAGATGACGCCCGGGGCCGGGACATTCATCTTAGCAGTGGACGAAACCGTGAGATCGCCGTTGACGCTGAAGTTGCCTCCTACTGTGTTATTGGTGCCAGTGCCAGTAACCTGCAGGCTGTTGTAGTTAACCGCAGGAATTGACTGATT
>Ga0233425_10002975_pt1 | contig 31916 bp, 22 predicted proteins | sample Watercolumn_Towu_2_FD_181712 | JGI IMG/M metagenome (GOLD analysis project Ga0233425, IMG submission 181712) | Freshwater microbial communities from Lake Towuti, South Sulawesi, Indonesia - Watercolumn_Towuti2014_140_MG | ecosystem: Environmental > Aquatic > Freshwater > Lake | place... | reverse complement strand
GCTAATTTTTTAGCCTGGGATCAACGCAGAAATCAGGGCCGGGTTGGGGCACTGAACTACCCTTTGGACAACCACAAAATGACCATCCCCTGAGCCCTTTATCACGTAACTTTGGGACATACCCTATTTTTGAGTCAGAAAAGACTTGTTGTCCGGCAACCGGATTCTGGGTGGCTACTTTCCCATCTTGGACGGCATCCTGCGTTGGTGTGTAGATTCTCTCAACTTGAAAGCCTGCTTTTTCGATATTCTGTTTTGCGTCCAAAAAATTTTGCCCTATCAGGTTTGGCATGGTGAAACCGAAGCGGTATTCCCGGAGATAAATTACCCTGTTTCGTTCAAGACGCTCTCCTGTCTGATGGAGAAGCGAAGGGGGACATCGATGGATTCAACCGGTTCCCCATCACGCGAAGAGGTGATCGTCACCACCGGAGGCAGCATGGATAGGACCTCGGCCTTCTGGCCACCCTTTCCCGATTCCTGATCCGCCCTGGCGGCCCCTAGCTCATCATCGGCCAGGCCCAAGGCCTGCTCAATCACATCCGGTCTATAAAAGACCCCCCGAAAGCGGGCAAGGTTAAAAAAGCTGGCCTCCTTCGAACGGTCCATTGAAAGGCTGTTCTACTCCTCATCTTACCCTCCGTTTTATAATTGTCTTTTGATCATCGAAATGCCCTCCCTTTCATCTTCCTGGAAAGGCATTATGGGGAATGATTAGTTGTCTCCTCTAGGGATCACCAATTGAACAGGCGCCTCCACCAGGAGGCCCCGCCTGCCCTATCCTTTTGGAAATCCGGCGGGGCAATCTTGGTCCATTGGCCCCCTTCAAACCGGGAGAGGCAATATCCTTTGCCGTCATCCTCATTCCAGTAGCCCGCCCCTACCCAGATGGCGCCTCGGCGGTCACTTCCCAAAGCGAGGACATCGTCATGAGGCAATCCTGAATTGGAGGAAGTGAAGGTTTTCCAGACGGAGCCGTTAAATGAGGTAAGCCCTCCATAGCGCAGTCCAAGCCAGACGGTGCCCTGATTGTCAACATGGACGGCCTGAATCCAGTCGGAAGGTATAGGAGAATTATTCCTCGTAAAGGTTTGCCACCGGCTTCCGTCGAAACGGGCCAGACCCGCAGGGGTGGCCACCCACAACTCGCCTCGCGGACCTGGGGCCAGACCGGTAATAAAGTCGGCGGGCAGATTACCGGAGGCGGCCGTAAATACCCGGACCTTCGGACCTTCAACCAGGGCCAACCCGCTATTGGTTCCTACCCACAGCCGCCCCTGGGCATCCAGAGTTATGGCTCGCACCTCTTGGGAGGGCAGGGCTGCTTCGATGGGGGCCCAGTGGTGCCCGTCAAAAAGGGCCAGGCCGCCGCCTTCAAAATCGGATTTGAACTCTTTGAAAGGCCGGACACCGGTGCGGCTGCTGCGACGCTGATCATAGACCGCCTGTGTCGTATAAAGGCGGGTAAATCCGGCCAACAGATGCCCTCGCCGGTCAAGGACCAGGCCCCGGCACTCCAGGGAGGCCAGACCGGTGGCCTTATGGTCGTAGACCTTCCAGTTTGTTTCCCTAAGAGAGGCAATCGCCCCTTGGCCTCGTTTGTCACTCTTGGGAATGAATTCTTCGGTCCCGATCCAGAGGGTGGAGGAGGTTTCGTCAATAGCCAGGGCCGTCACATTATCCGAGGGGAGTTTTGAATCACCGTGCTTATACGTTTTCCACCCTTCAGGACCCCAGAACCCCAGACCACCACCGGTCCCTACCCAGGTCCCTCCCCGGCCGTCAGGCCCCAAGGCCTGAACGGATAGGGCCCGAGCCGGGGCCTTGGGGAAGTCGGGAAAGGTTTCAAAGCGCCCTTGAGTGTAACGGGCCAAGCACCCGTTGGATCGGTTTGTTCCTGAAGCGAGTTCGCTGTGCGTACCTATCCACAGGGACCCTGCCGAGTCAACCAGAAGGGCGGCGATGGAGCGGGAGAAATGTCCGCCGGTGGGGGGTTGAAAGGAGGACCAGACACCGTTACTGAAACGGGCCAGGCCCCCTCGAGTCTTTGAAGAGAAGGGGTCCCTTTCGCTTCCGGCCCAGACCTCCCCGGTCGATGAAACGGCCAGGGCACTGACCGAAGAGAAAGGAAGCCCTTGGGAACCGGGGGCAAACACCTTCCATTGATTCCGGTTGATCCGGACAACCCCACCGGCAGAAAATCCCAGCCAGACCTCATTCTGACCACCGGTAGCCATACAGGTTACGTAGCCCGGCATGGAGGATTCCTCGGCCTCAAAGACCTTTACGCCGCCCCCGGGATCAAGACGGAGAAGAATCTTTCCTGACTCTGTATTCGGCTTGATCACGGCCCAGAGGGAACCGGAGCCATCCACTAGGAGAGAAGTGATGTGACTTGAACTGAGTGAGTCTTTTTTTGAGGCTGGGACCGTCCAACGGCCGCCGACTAGACGAACGAGACCGGATTCCGTACCGACCCAAAGCCCCCCTGTTTTATCAAAGGCCAGACTGGTGATATTATCCGAAGGAAGGCCGCTGTTTCCGGTGTTGTAGACAACCCATCTTGTCCCATCGAATCGGGCCAGTCCGGCCCAGAGGGGATCCCGGGTCCCTACCCAGATGCTACCGTTACGGTCCAGGGCCACAGCCGTAACCTCATTGGAAGGAAGGCCTGAATTAGTTTTGGTGTAATGGGTGACGGCGCCGGTGGCCTTTTGGATTTTGACCAGGCCATCTGTGGTGCCGCACCAGATGAAGTCGGCCCCATCGGCCATGGCCGTCACCGGGACGGTCAAGTCTTTTCCCACGAACTCGGAACTCCTGGATGCCGACCATTGTCCTAACCCCCACCAGAGCAGGACCCCACACAGAAGGGCCGACACAACAAGACGTTTCGAAGTCATGTTACCCCCTCCTTTTGGACCATCATTCCTCCGAGAGACCGAAGGGCACTATTAAATGGGCTATGTGAGAGATTTTGAAAAGTGCTTGCTTTTTATTAGCGAAAGTATAAAGAATAGATATAGGCAAATCAAGGGGAAACAGAGGCGAGAGGTTATCTATCATACTCTTTTATTCAACCCCATGGGAGGTGATATATGGGTCCCTTAAAATTTATTATCTTGTTTTTATCCGCCTGTTGTCTGTATTCCTCTCCCTGTTTCGCTCAATCCTTCCCCCAGGACAACACAAAATGCAAGCCGATTGATGCCCGCAACCTCACCGTTCCGGCCGATTTCAAAGTCATCTCCGGTTCCGGACCACTCCACCCGGATACTCTTTTGAATGCGGAAAAGGCCGAACAGATCGTCTGGTCTTTGCCGGAAGTCAAGAAAATGGCCGAGCAGATCAGACAGGCCGGGGCAAGACCCTTTACCAGGGTGGAAGCAGCCCCCGACGAGCCCTCCGAAAGGACCTTCTCCATCTATTTCGGGGAAGATCACAGGACCCATACCGTCCGGGTGGAAACATTTATCGTAGATCGAAAGACAGGGGCCGTCTCCGTTTATGATCTAGTGTCGGATACAAAACTGTCACTTGAAGAGTGGAAAAAAAAGAGATAAACTGTTTGGGAGTTCGCGTCCTTTCGTCCGGCCTATGGTCTCCATCAGGCCGGACCCTACGACAATAGAGGAAAGAATTGGAATAATTTCATCAAGGAGGAATACATTGAGACACGTCATAAAAAAACGCTTAATCCCATTAATTCTGATCTTAGCCCTGGCCCTGGCCGTTGCCTGCGCCCCGACGCCGATCCGTACGGATCCGGAGCCTGCTCCGCCACCCAAACCCTATCCCCAGCCCCAACCCCAGCCTCCTTATAGTCAACCTCAACCTTATCCGTCCCAGCCGCCTTACGGGCAACCCCAACCCTATCCGGGGCAGCCCCCTTATAGTCAAACGCAGCCGCCCTATAGCCCGAGCCAGCCCTACCCCCCGGGACCGCCTCCTGGTGATTTCGGCCGGGCCACCATTGAGAGACAGATGGAAATACGAAAGGCGACCGCTCAGGGACTTCGGCTGGAGGCCTATGGTTTGCAACAAAAAAAATTGTTCCGGGAGGCCGTAAGCAAGTACCGGGAAAGTCTGGCCTATTGGCCGGACCCCAGCCTGGAAGCCTATATCGGGACGATCGAAAATACAATGAAGCTGCCATCGTCCCAGATTTTCAGACCTTCGACCGGACAGGGAATGATCATGGGCCAGCCCTACACGATGATGGCCACCTTCAGAAACCGGTCGAACAGCGAAGTGTCCTTGCGGCTTTCCGAAGGGAGAGGCACACCGGATGTGACCTTCCTGCCCGGAGAAATTCTCGAATTGGCCCTGACCACAAACCCTGGCGGAGAAATCACCGTTTCCGTATTGCAGGCCGGGCGGTTGGTGGCCATGAAACGGTGGATTCGTCTGCCCGGCGACCCGTCTGCCGTCCCGGCGATTATCTATGACGATAAGGAGCCGGAGAGATTATTGATTATGACCGCCATAAAAACCAGATAGAGGGAGAGCTATGAAAAAAGACAGATGGATGAAAGGACGAATTGGGCTGTGCAGCCTGGCAGTGGCACTTCTCTTTTTAGTGGCTGTCCGCTGCGCCACAAATCCGGTCACCCAACAGACTCAACTGATGCTCATTTCCGAAGAACAGGAAATCCAGATCGGGAATGCAACCTATCCCAATGCGTTATGGGGAGGCGAAGGCGGTGGGGGAGAGTATAAGGACGAGCAGTTGAAACAGTATCTCCACCAGGTGGTCAAGAAACTCCATGATGCCTCACACCGGCCGAATCTTCCCTTTACCTTTGTTATTCAAAACACCTCGGTTCCGAATGCCTGGGCCATTCCCGGCCATGTGGCCATTACCCGTGGGCTGCTGGCAGGTCTGGACAACGAGGCGGAGTTTGCCTTTGTCATGGGCCATGAACTCGGACATGTTTCGGCCCGCCACTCGGCCAGCCAGATGAGCTGGGGGCTGGTCACCCAACTGGGTCTGGGACTGGCCGGGTTGGCCGTGACCGGCACGGAGTACGGCGAGGCCCTAATCGGCCTCGGGAGTGCCGGCGCCAGCCTGATGCTCCTCAAGTACAGCCGGGACGATGAACTGGTGGCCGACCGGCTCGGCGTCGAGTATATGACCAAACTGGGCTACAATCCGCGGTATGCCGTAACGGCCCATCAGAACCTTCAAAAAATTTCGAATGACTATTTGAAATCGCTGGGACAGCAAACACATGAACGATCATTCTTTGAAGAACTCCTCTCAACCCATCCCCGTACGGCGGTTAGAATCGAGGAGATCCAGGAGTTGATCAAACAGCATCCACAGGCCCTGACGCCGGTCGATCGCACCAACCGCTCTTATTTTCAAAGCATGACCACCAACATTCGTAATGCCAACAAGGTATACGTTGAATATTATGATAAGGCCGCCCGGGCCCTCCAGAAGAAAAACGTGGCCGAAGCCAATAATCTGCTGAGCAAGGCCATTGCCGCCGACCGGAATCAGGCGGCCTTTTATGCCCTGGAGGGATTTGTGCTGTTGAAGGCCAAGAATCATACGGAGGCCGAACGGTATTTCAACGGGGCCCTTATGTTGGATAAAAATTATCAGCCAAGCCTGAGGGGCCTGGGCATGCTCAATTATGCCAAAAACAACTACAATGAAAGCATTCGAATTCTGCAACAGAGCGCCAAACTTTTTCCCCAGGATATTGCCTCCCGCTACTATCTGGGCATGAGTCATTATCAAACGAATAATTATAAGGCGGCCATTCCTCACCTGGCCCTCTTTGCCGAGGCCAAACCCAAACACCCCTCCATCAACGGAATATTGGGCGATTGTTATGAAAAAACCAACGACCTGAATTCGGCCTATAAACATTATGCCGCTCAAATACAGGTGGCCCCGAATTCGGATATCGGCAAGGCCTCAGCCGCGCGCTTCTCGGTCATAAAGCCATTGGTGGAGAAGCCCCAGAAAAAATAAAGGCACCGGGCGGCGTCAGTGACCCGGACGCCGTCCGTCTTTTCAGATTCGATAGGAGAGGTCATGTTCTTTAAGAAAGGGCCCGAACGAAAAACGATCGTCGTCTTCGTGCTGACCTTTATGATCACCATGGGCTATTCGGGCATGACCCGGGCCGAAGACATCCAGGGACAGCGGCCGATGATGTTCATCGGAGAGGCCTTCCAGTTTATTCCCGGCACCTGGTCCCAGTACATGATCCATGACCGCCTCAAGAACGAACATTACCAGATGGTCATGGCCATTTTGGAGAAAACGAAGGTGGATGGTAAACCCTGTTCGTGGATGGAGATTGAGATCACCAGCCTAAAAAATCCACCGGTAATCACCCGTATGCTGGTTGAGGAAACGAAAAGCGGACCCGGTGACATCAAAGAGGTGATTGTCCAGATTAAGGGTTATGCCCCTTTTACCGTCCCCCAAAAATATTTTGAGGGCAGCGATAAGGAAGTCGGCCAGTTCAAACCCGCTTTCGTTAAAAAGCGAATCAACCAACGTCGGGTGACCCTCAATAACCGGGAGATGGTGGCCTGGGAAGCGGAGGCAGTAGATGACAAAGGGAAGACGACCCGGGCCCTGGTCAGTGAGAGCGTCCTGCCGATCGGGGTCATTATGGCCGAGAATGAAGAGATGCGAATGTACTTGTCCCAATCGGGAGGAAATGCCAAGACCAGGATAGAAGGCTCGCCGATGAATTTCTATTTATGGCTCCTTATGCAGGTGGGACAGGGCGTAGGGAAACCCTGACAGGGCTTCTATTTCGTTTCCATCCGGAAATTCGATTTTCCGGATGAGAACGACTTCACCAGCCTCACGGTCTCGAACCCGAGGCTCCGAATGACTCGTTCTTCCTTCTTCTCGCCCACACCCTGTTTTTTCAGAGTATGGGCGATCTGTTCAAAACCCTTTAGGGCCCCACTCCCCATCTGATCAGAGAGAGTGATAGAGAGGGTCTGGCCCGACTTCATTTCAATGGCCAGGCTTGATGCCGCCGATGAGCCGAGCAGCATGGCCCGGCCGGCCGCCCCCAATCGAGCGGCCCCGGCGCTGGCCAAGACCATTATCCAGGACAGGATAATCAGCCAGCGGGGCGGTTTAATGACCACCGCTTGGAAGTAGTTCATATCCTCATAGTTAAAAGTCCAGACCCCTCGAAAGGATTTAATGCCCAGTTCTTGATCCCCCAGGACAAGTTGAAAGCTGCCGAACCACGTGGTCAGGTAGAGCGAAAAAAGACCCAAAGGGACAATGAGGCCGAACAGAAGAAGGAGCGGCCAGCCCTCGGTATACCCCTGTTTAGTTCCTCCTACGACAAATATCGGAAGGACCAGCGGCAGGAGAGTAAAAGCATATCCAACCAGATCTCCTAGACCAACCCTCCAGCGATCATAACAAAGCGCACCGGGAAGCCTTTTGGCGGCCGGAAGAACAAAATAGAAGCAAAGCCCGGCCAGGGCGATCCACAATCCCGTTGTTCGATAAGGGAAAAAAAGGCGGGCGGGCGGATGGGGATAACTGGTCATCCCACTGCCGATCAGAAATTGACTGTCCGAGTAGGTCCGGTAATCGATTTCCAGGTAAGCCTGTTTACCCCCCTCTTCCAGCATAATCCGAAACCGTTCACTGTTCGGTCGAAAATAAGCAGAAAGCGTCTGGAGAGGCCTTTCATCCGGCCGGAAAAAGAGCACCGGCAAGGCATGGGCATCAGCCGGAAAACGCCATTTCCATTCCCCTGTCCGGCTTCTTCCCTTCGTCGTTTCAATGACCTTTGTAAAGAAATCCCTCCAGATCGGTCCTTCCACCTTCAGGACCAGGTATTCTCTTTTAGGGCGCAAGCGGGCCCGGTCCTCAGGCGGAATAAGCGGGGCGAGGAGCCCGGGGTGTGCTCCTCCGGTTCCTTCCGGCGGCACCTGTTTCGAAATAATTTTTTCAGGCTCCACCGGTTTCACCATGACCAGGGGATCTAAGGGTGCATAATAGGCAAGCCCGATGGCCGTACAGAAACAGACTAACACCACAAGGCGGCGAAAAACTTCGATCATAGGCGAATTGATGAACAGGTTTTGGAAAACCCTTTTTTACAGGTTGCCCCAACCAGGTACGGCCCGAAGGGATGGGAGTAGGTTAGGGGTTTTGGCGAATCCAAAAGGTCACGATCAAGGCGCTATTTTTTTTTAACCAAACCCATTCTACAAGGGTCTACCGGAAGGGATCAAGAGGAAAATAGAAATAAATGGGCCGGATATTCTTTTTGACGAAGTCTCCCTGAAACGGTACAATAAAAACCAGCAAACCGGATTACACCTTCTTCGAATGGAAACGAAAAAGGTGTCTTGTCTTCAATCGCCAAGAGGCTGGGCCGAATACCAGTCCATCGGGACAGCCCCTCCCAAGGGAACGGCCACCAGGATATTGAAACAAAGGAGAATTTTCATGAATAGGCCACAAAAACTTCACCTTGGTCGCCGACTCTTTATCCTTCTGACCTTTCTGCTGTGCCTCCTGCCGACCTTGGTTCATCCTCAAGAAACCTTCATTGCAGAGAAGATCGTCAATAAATTTCTGGCCACCGGGCAGGTGAGCCAGCGAGATCTTCTCCTGCTGATGTCCCAGCCTAGGGAATTTCTGCGGTATCAGCAGATCCTGCGTGCCTCCGCCCCGGAATTGGAACAGATGGCCCTGGGTATACGGCGTACGGTTTTTCAACGGGCCCTCCAGCGGCTCGGACAAAAGGCGGCCACGGAAGGAACCATAGTCCAAGCGGTGATCGCCCTCGGATCCTGGGCCGAGGCCTTGAATGCCGGCGATATGGACATTATCGTAGCCGGCGGTCAGGCGGCGGCCAAGGAATTTAACCAGTTGCTTCATGAAGAAATAAATCGGATCCTGGCCCAGGAAGGGGACGATATCTGCCGGGAGGCCTTTTCCAAAGGAGCCCGCTTCACCCTAGAGACCTTTGAAATCTTTGTTTCAACCCTCGAGGACTTCGGCTACGGCACACTGAAGCAGGCCTATAGTGATGCCCTGGCCATTGCCGCTAAGGAAGGCGAGGCCGCCGGGGCGGCCTATCTCAAAAGCACGGCCGATCCTATCCTGCGGCGGAATTTGAGCGCCCAGCGTTATGCAGCGGTCCAAAAGGAATACTACCCCGGGGCTTCGGGCCAGGATTTTGTCCGCCAGTATTTTAACAAAGAAGGAAAATCGCGCACCTGGCGAGTGAACGACAACGGCCGGTTAGATTCCAGTTGGGAGGCCGGCATGACCGTGGATGAATTGGAGAAGGCCCTGATTCGGGACCTGGGCCTTAAAGTGAGTCAATCGTCAGGGGCCTTCAAATTTCCGGTCATTGCCGACGAACTGGTCCAATGGGTGGAAAGGACCAAACAGGGGGCCAGGGAGCAGGCCAAAGGGCTCGTCAGGGCCTATGAGGCCCGTCCCAAAAATTTTACCAGCGCATTAAAACCCCTTACCAAAAAACAAGAAGACCTTCTGAAGGCCGCCCGCATCCTGGCCGACACACCAAGGGAGAAGGTTGATATCATCAGAGCGGCCCTGCGCTCCAACGGATTTTTTACTGAGGAAGAGTTTGCCATGGCGGGTGAGGCCTTTCTCTGGGACTTGACCAAAGCGAGCAATAATGAAGCTTATCAATTTCTTGTTGAAAACCAAACACTTGCCGGATTGGCCAAAGATTCGGGAAAATTAGTTGAGGCCGAATATCGGCGCATCAAAGATTACCTGGCCAGCAACGAGCAATTGGCCGGATACAGTAAACTAAAACCGGACCAGTTGAAGGAACTGGCCAAAGACTTTGAGGCCAAGGCTGCCGCCCTTTCCAAAGAGGCCCGCAAAGCGGCCTTTTACGATGAATTTGCCGCCCTGCTGGAATATATGGCCGAAGGCACTGTCAAAGGGAAAGCTGCGGCGACTGAGATGCTGGTCAATCTCCTCAAGCTGGCCAAGCAGCAGAACCGCCTCAGCAGCGATGCTTATGAAGAGGCCCTCAAACTGGCCCGGGCCGAAAAGGACCTACCGGCCGAAGTGGAACAGGCCATTGCCGTTTTGCGAAGAGACCTGGCTGACCTGGCCAGCATCCGGGCCCTCTCTCCGGCCTCCGATTCCATGGCCAACTGCATCAGCACCTCCTCCCTTTTTACCAAAGGTCAGCTCACCTACACCAAAGAACTCGAAGAACTTGTGGCCGAGATCAGCAAACTGAGCGATATCCAACTGCTGCAACTCGGTTTTAAAAACAGTGAAATCGCCCTGCTTCGGGAGATCAATGCCGCCCGGGCCCAGGGCATGCGCCTGGCAGCGGTAGGCGAGGCCCTCCGCCGGGCGGCGCCCAAAAACTGGAGGACCGTGCTCAAGGGTTTTATCGAAGAGGCCCGCAAGGCGGCCCCCACCTATCTGGCCTTCGGCAGTGCCTTTGCCCTCTGGCAGGTGGTCAAGATCGTCAACGACCCTTCCATCCCCGAATCGGAGCAGACCAAATATCTGGGTGAAGCCATTTTTGGGGCCTTTCCAACCGTCGGTCTGGTGTTGGACGGCTTGCCCATGGCCTATATCGAATATGAACAGGGCGGACCGGTGGACAAGATGGCCCTGGCCCAGGGGATCGGCCTGTCAGCCCTGGAGATTGTCGGTCTGGCCAACCCGGCTGTCGGTATGACGGCCCTGGCCGTTTATGCCGGCATTTCAGTTACCGTGGGTATGCTACAATCGCAATGGGACCGTGATTTTGTCCAGGCCCTTTATAACGCCTATGAGAACAACGCCTTAAAAATCCAGGTCGACGGCAAAGAAAGCGGGTCCAGAAGTTTTGATGTCATGGGGGTGCAGGTCCTCATGGATCAGTCGACCAAGATGCCCATCCTGATTCATTCCCCTGCCTTCAAGGGGCTCTATACCAGAGAAGGGGATGTGTTGCTGTATACGGGAGAAGGGAGGAAGCCTTATACGACCAAAGTCAATGTCGCCCTCAGGGACTATGCCAAACGGTATATCTGGGATGTCAACAATGACCTGAAGATTTGGGCCCAGGCGGTGAGGAATTATTTTCCCAATATCAATCTGGATCAGGTGGAGTCCTGGAGTCTGGGGGAGGTCAGCGCCCAGGGTGCTGATGTCACCACCACCCAATTCAAGGTCGGCGCCAGGCTGGTGCGCCGCTATCTCAATCAGCGCAATCTCCTGGTTGAAGCGGCCCTCCGGCAACTCAAGGGCCGGATCATGGAGATGAAACAGACCGTAGCCAATACGGACGAGTGGGAAAAGGAACTGGCTGATATCGAAAAGACCCTGACCATGGAAGGGAAGATCATCCCCAATGTAAAAGCAGAGGTCTCCAGCTTTCTGGGGTGGGCCTGGGATGCGGCCACCAGCCCGCAGACGCGCCTGGAGCAGGTGGGCGGCATCTGGAAAAGATATCTGAGCACTTATAAAGAGGCGGTGACTGTTTACGGTCGTTTAACTAAGATCTGCCAAACAGCCGGCTTCCAGCCCCCTGCGGCCGCCGATCTATTCGGTCTGGTCGGCGTCGAGGCCAAGGACAAGCCCAAAATCGACCAGTTCTATCAGGCCTTTCATGAAGCCTACAACACGGCCTATCAGGAATACCGGGAGGCCAAGGGGGGAGAGCCGGACCCTAAAGATGCCTACGATAAAGACGCCTTTTTGACCCGCCTGATCAGCCTGCGTATGCGCCTTCTCTTCTCCCAGTTCCAGAAGACCACTCAGTCCCGGACAGCGGCCCTGGAAAAAGAGATTAAAGATCTTCTCAACGAAGTGCGTGAGCATTACAGTAAGCCTGTGATTGAAATCCTTGGAAAAGGCGATACCGAGATCGAAGAGGAAAAAACCGCCAGCTTTGAGGCCGTGCCCAAGGCCAAAAACAAATCCGGGGAAACCTTCCTGAAACAGAGTACCATTGAATGGTTCGTCAACGACAAATATGTCGGAAAAGGCCCCACTCTCCAATTCGGACCGGGTAAGGAAGGGACAACCTACCGGATCCGGGCCTATCTGGTAACGCTCATTCAGGGCAAAAGACAATCCCTGGCCTACAAGGATTACAGCCTGACCGTCAGCAAAAAGAAAAAGACCGAGGAGACAAAACCGGAGACCAAGAAAGAAGACCCCAAGACCGACACATCTCCCAAAATCGTTGCCTTGAAATTTTCGGGAACCGCACCCGGCAACTGGGAAGGCGGCCTGACCAAGGACGGTGAACTGGTCCTGACCCGCAAGCCGGCCAAGGCCAAGATTTCCTGTCAGGATGCCACTGTAACGGCTACATTAAAAGTCAGTTTCAACGCCTCGCCCTCTAAGGACGCAGCCAAATCAAAAGATGAAGCCCTGGCCCTGGCCGAGAAGGATTTCAAGGCCCGGCGTCCGGGAGACACCCCGAACGATATGGCGGTCGGCCTGTTTATGGCCGGCGGCACGGAAGGAGTAAGCGCCATCAGCATGGGTGATTATAACGGGGCAATCGCCGATTTCGCCATCTGGGTCCGCCGCGGCAGTTGGAGCCCTGAGGGGGGCGGAGGCCCCCACTATATGGGATGCAACGGCAGGGGCACCGCACCGGGACCAGGAGGGATCATTCAGTTCAAGTACAACGTCTGGGGCGGGGGATGTTACGATAATGCCGATCGGGCCTACCTTGTCAGCCAGTGCGCCGCTGCTCAGGAAGAGGCCAAGGCCATTCTGGCCAGTTTGAAACCGGGTCCTGACGGCGATATCAACCGTGTCCCCTATAAGGGTCCCAATTATGACGGCTCAGATCTCCCCAAGGTGGTCCTGGTCCCCTCTTCCGTGGAAAAATTGAAGGTCGGTGACCGGGTCACCTTTACGGCCGAAGTGCAGAACGCCAAACCGGAAGACAGTCCTTTTACTCATAATTGGTCAGGCGAGCAGCTTGAAGTGAAACCTGAGGAATTAAAAAAGAGCAGCACCGCCTCCATCAAGGCCTCAAAGCCGGGTAAATTCAGCGTCGGGGTAGGGGTTGACGGCGCCCGCTTCGGACTCGGCGGTGCATCGGTCAATTATGAAGTGGCCGATATCAAGGTCAAGATCGAGCGCTTAGCGCCCATCGCCACCGGACCGGTCCCTATGGGCGCCAAAACGGGCTTTAAAGCCACGGTAACCTCGGACGGCAAAGAATCCCCGGGACCCTATGTCTACCGCTGGCAGCCCTACCCTGAAGCCCAATTCGACAAACTGGACGCCACTACGCCCACGGTCAAGGCCCTGTTTACCAAACCGGGCAGAGTAAAAGTCTGGGTTCAGATCTTGGAGCAGAAGGGAAAAGTCCTGACCACGCTTGTTGAATCGGAACAGATTGAGATTGACGTAATTAAACCGAAGCTGACCCTGAAATTCGAGCCCAAAGAGCCTCTGATCGGCCAGGAAGTCAAACTGACCGTTGAAGAACAGCCTAAGATGGATGACAAGACCATCGATTTCTGGTGGGAGATCAAGGGGAATACTACCAATCCCGGACCATTGCAGGGCAACCGGCACTATACCTTCAAACCGAAGGACAATACGCCTACTGTGGTCACGGTCCATGCCAAGGCCAAAGACGGCGGTGATGATCTCGGTCAGGAGGAAGCCACCATCAAGGCTAAATCATTTGACATCACCATCAGTCCGCCCCGGTATCTGGAATCGCCGCCTCAGCTCTGGAAGTGCGACACCCAGCTTGGAGGGGCCCAGCAGTGCGGCCTGGTGTCGGTCAAGCCCACGGAGTTTGCCGTTTTTCGCGATCTCTTTTTAAAGGCCGATATCAAGCCGGCGGCCGAGAATCCCCGCTATCGCTGGTCTGTGGATCCCACGGGGAGCTGCGGCCTGCCGGGCAGCGGCAGTGAGATCAAGCTCAACTGCAGCAATACGGGCACTTATACGGTCAAGCTGGAAGTGACCAATGCCGACGGGGCCAAGCTCGGCGAAGCCACCCAGAGCGTCAATATCTCCATCTCCCAGGCCGCCCTGGACGGCTCCAAAAAAGCACAGAACGCTTACAACAAACTGACCCAGGCCAAACAACTGGTCGCTCAGGGAAAGCTCGATGAGGGCCTCAGCGCAATCGGTGAAGCCCAAAGCCTTGACCCGAAAAACAGCGAGGCGGCCGGCCTGGCGACGAAATGGAAATCGGAAAAAACCAAGGTCCTGGAGCATACGGCCAGTATCAAAAAGCTGTTGGATGCGGACAAGCTGGATGAAGCGGACAAGGAACTCAAGACCGCCAAGACCCTTCATCCCAAATATCAACCGGTGGTGGATGCCGAAAAGCTCTTCCTGGGGAAAAAGGATCTTCATACCAAGAAGACCGCCCAGTCCGGGCAGTTGCTCCAAAAGGCGAAACAGGAAGTCCATCTGGGGAAGCTGGATGAGGCCCTGGCCTCAGCCTCGGAGGCGGTGAAGGTGGATCCGAAAAATGCCGAGGCCGTGAAATATATTGAGGTGATCAAAAAAGAGAAGGAGACGGCGGGAAAGGGACTGGAAGGCGTTAAGAAGCTGATGGATGAGGCCAAATTCCAGGAGGCCTCCAACGCCCTGATCCCCCTTAAGAACAAATACAGTTATTATCCTCCGGTGCAAAAAATGGATACCGCTCTTAGCCAGGGCTGGCGCGGTTGGGACAGCAAGGTTCAGGAGGCCCTAGGGGCCGTGCGTATGGCCAATGAGCGTAAAGAATTTGCCAAGGCCCTGGACCTGGCCAAGAAGGCCAGAGAGTTGAAACCCGGGCCCTATCTGACCACTCTGACCCAGCAGGAGGAATGGGCCAAGCGCTGGGAGACGGAGAAGGAGCAAAAACGAAAAATCCTCAAGTCCGGGGAAGAGAAACTCAAGCAGAATGATTACGACGGGGCCTACAAGGCCTTTCAAGAGGGATTCGCCAATGGGAATAATCTCTGGGCGGCCAGTGATCCGGAGCCGAACTATTACGGAAAACTCCGGGAGGAGGCCTTTACCAAACAGAAGAAAATCGGGGAACTATTAGCTGTTATTCGTTATGCCGCTGAACAGACGCCGGTTCCTCCCTTTAATGTTTTAGAGCAGGCTTCAAAGACAGTGGTGGAGGCCATGTCCCTCCAACCGGCCAATCCCCAGATCAAACAATATCAGGCGGCCATTGAGGCCCGGAGGCAGAAGGCCAAAGAAGATGAGGTCAAGGCCAAAGAGGCTAAAAAGTGGCGCGATCAGGGGGAGGCCCTCCAGAAGCAGAACAAGCTTCCGGAGGCCATCATCAGTTACCGGGAGAGTCTGAAATTTATTCCGGACAAAAACCTGGAGGCCTATATTGCCAAGCTGGAAGGCGAGATCAAAAAGGGGGCGGATCAGAAAAAGACAGCCGACCAGTTATGGCAGGAAGGGACCGCAGCCCTTAACCAGGGAGCCCCGGAACCAGCCCTGGGGAAGTTCAAACAGAGTGTCCAGACCCTGGCTGATCCGACCAGGATTAAGTATGTCCAGGATCTGGAAGCCAGAAGGGCCAGGGCCGAGGGCCTGCGCACCGAGGGGGCCAATCTCCAACAGCGCCATCTCCTGAAAGAGGCCCTAGCCAAATACCAGGAAAGTCTTGCCCAGTGGCCTGATCAGAAACTAAAGGAACAGGCCTTGATCCTTGAAGGAGAGATTAAAAAGGCAGGGGACCGAAAACAGATAGCCGACCGGCTCTGGCAGGAAGGCACAGTCTTGCTAAACCAGGGCAAGCCCGCTGAGGGGTTGGCCAAATTTAAAGAGAGTCTTCAACAGACCCAGGAACCGGAGCGGGTCCGCTATGTCCAGGACCTGGAGGCACGACGGGCCAAGGCCCAGGGGCTGCGGGATGAAGGGGCTAAGTTCCAGCAACAAAACCTACTGAAAGAGGCCGCAGTCCATTATAATGAAAGCCTCCAATATTGGCCCGATCCGGCCCTGAAAACCCATGTGACCACCCTGGAGGCAAAAATTAATCAAACCCAGGAACTGGAGAATAAAAAAGCGCGGGCCAAGCAGCTCCGCGATACAGCCTACGCCTTCCAGCAGCAGAACAGAACAAGCGAGGCCATTGCCAAGTACAAAGAGAGCCTGGCGGTCTGGCCGGACCCGCAACTTACGGACTATGTCAAGCAACTGGAGGCCAAGCTGGCCGCCTCGGCCGGTCACCCTCCGGCAGGAGTTTCAACGCCCCCAACAAGCCAAAGTCCCTGGACAGGGACCTGGAAGGCCAGAGGCAAAGATCATGAAGAGGTCTCCTTTGCCCTGAATCAGCTTGGCACCCGGATTTCCGGCACCTACACCGTAGTCGTCTCCATCTCCGGCAAATCAAATGAGGTCTTCAGAGGCCGTTTTGATGGTACGGCCTCGGGAAACAAAGCCAATGGAAATTTTGTCGATGAAAAAGACAGCCGTAACGTCGGAACCTGGGAGGCTACTTTGTCACCGGATTTGAAATCTTTTAGCGTGACCATTAAGGGCGGACCGGTCGTTCAAAACTACACCATGACTCGCCAAGGGGGGTCCCCTGCTGCTCCAGCCTCACCCGCCCCAGTGTCATCCACACGTCTGATAACGGCCGACGTTACCAATAAGTCTTCTCAGAATGCCCATATCTTTATTCAGGGGGAAAGCTTTGGTCCTTCCAATCGCTTTGCCCCCGGAGAACGGCGGAGCGTTCAAGTCCCTATGACCGCCAATGGAACGATTACCTTTGTTGCCGGAAAGGAAGGCCGGGTTTTAGCTACAAAGACCTGGCAAGGCGATCCCAATAACACAAACCGCTTTCCAACAGTCATCTTTGATGAGAGCAACCCCTATGACAAACTGATCGTTTCAACTCATTTCCGGTGAGAGAGGGGGCACGACCCACTCTAGCCCTTTCACTCACCGATCTCCTATTCGCCTATCTTGCCGCCGGAGAAGTCCTTAAAGTCGCACTGGTAAAAAGGCGGGGCATTTAGGCTAGTATCTTCATAGGTCATGACAGCCCCGACAATCTGTCTGTTGGACAGGTTGGGCCAGGAGAGATCGCCCACCTCAAGGGTCTTTTTTCCATCGGCCAGGACTTCCCCTTTAAAATTGTCTCCTTTCCTGACGATCCGGTACACCAGGGTGGAAGCATGGGGCAGCAGGATCTCCCTGCTGCCCATCTTTTTGCCTTGTCCCACAGCCGAAAATCGAACGACAATCCCCTGGGGAGACCAGGCGCGATCCAATTTGAGCATGGCTCCTTCATCGGTCTGAAGGTAAATGCCTGCCCGTTCCCCTCGGGTATCATTGACGTTTTTCACCTCCGTAGTGACATAAACCTGATCTCCGGAGAGGTATCTTCCGGCCATCAGGACACCGAAATTATGGACTTCTCCTCGAAAGAGACTTTCATCTTTCCGGTTCTGCCAGACAAAGGAATTCCTGAAACTGCCCTCGCTCACCACGGACCAATGTTTCGGGACCTTCTCCGACTGGGTCGTCACGGTCAGCCGATCCACGTCAATGGTCGATTTAGGGGCTGAAAAGATTCCGATTATTTTTCCGAAGGCGGGTCGAAACAAGGATGTGGTCACGCCGGTCCCGTTCAGGGAGACAGATAGCTCCCCGCCCTTTTTATTGACCGTTAGCAGGTTATAATGCGGGGCCGGACGGATATGTCCGCATTTTTCGTCGACATAATCCCATTTTTGTTTACTCAGCAACCCGTAGCCGCAGATATTTGTATCGGTGATGACAAAATAATGGAAAGCCGGCTCGTGACCGGGCAGGAAACCCCAGATAATCCCCCTTCCCTGGTCGCTTTGGCCTTCAGCCAGCCGGAGAGAACATTCAATCTGAAAATCACCGGTATAATCGATGGGGATCGGCACGCTGGGCCAAGTCCATCCGAGATTGTCCACCTTTCTGACCAGGCGATAGACACCGTTTTTCACTTCAACCGTATTCCCATCCTGGTCTTTTCCGGTCCACCACCCATTAACGTTATTGTCGAAGTTCTCCACAAAAGTGACGGTCCCCTGGGCATTTGTCGATACCGGGACCAAAAGAAGGAACGCCCAGGCCAAGAAAACCAATCCCAACTTTTCCGATCTGTTCATAGAGCCTTCTCCTTTTCACCTCTTCGCACCTTCCGTTCGTTCCTAAGGCGCAGGGACAGGGCTTTAACAATGTATCACATTCGGCCCGTGAGTCAAGAAGTGATCTTTTCTGGCTATTGATGGAAAACCTCCTGTGCGGCTGAAAGAAAATGGCCGGAGATCAATATTACTATCCGAGAGGTCCTCAATAACAGGGACAACCGTCACTCCTTGAGAAGGACGACAGAGAAGACGTCGGCCGGGATGGCCTGAAAACGGCCGGTAAGAATAGTCATCTTATCAGCGGGATCATAGGACGGAACAAAGGCCAGGTTGGTACGGTATTGAAGGGTCTGCCGGCTGTCCCACAGCCACCCCTTACGAATCAAATCGGGAATCCTGACCGTAAGCAGGAGCTTAAAGGCCGGATCCAGAGACCAAGAGCGAGCCGGATAGAGGAGGTAGTCAAAACCGATTCGGACTACCGGCCCGCCCGAGTAGGCGGTATGGCCTTCCAGAAAGAGACCTTGTTCATAACGAATTACTAAGATATTCTCCCCGGGCAGGAAGTTGCCGCTAAAGGCCAGGGCCTTAAGCGTCTCCACCTCCGGGAAGATTTGCTTGAGGTTCGCGTTTTTCCAGGCAGTTTTCACCATTTCGTTCAACTCGGAATCATTTCCCCTTTTATCCTGCCTTGAATCACCCCTTTGATCGAGGTCTTTAAGGCTATGAAAAAACCATTCATACCCTTTCGGGTGCCACTGATAGCGATGGCGAATAATCCTTTCCAGGAAGTCGGCTCTAGTCGATTCCTGCGCCACGGCCTTGCTCGGTATCATTTCACCGTTTAAAGTAATACGGGCCTCGGCAATCTGGAGACCAAGAAATTGGAGATTAGCTCGAATCGGCTTTGAGGTCCGATTGCTCACCCGGTAGGTCGCCGAGACCCCTACTTTTCGTTCAAGAGAATTCATATCGGATTCAAGGATAGGGAAGATTAGGTCCAACTGTTCCGCTCCCAAAACCAGTCCGTCTAAAGAAGGATTCAGGGCCACACTTCCCGAGAAATTTCCATCCTTATTAATCCGTGAGACATTGGCGGCGGCTCCATCGGAGAGAAGAAAAAAAATAACTAACAATAAAAGAAAACTCCTTTTCATTGTCCTCCTCCTTTTTCATCCAGGCGTTCAAAGGCCCGTCCGTTCCAGGTGTAACGGGCCGTAACGGTTTTACCCAAGGTGTTATCGTAATAGGAGAAAGAGGTCATCCGATCTTTAACTTTTAGGTCCCTGGTGGAGTTCCGCCGCCCCTGCTTGGAAATAAAAAATCCCTCACCCTCGGCCACCGGCAGTCTTTCAATCGTGCCGTCCAAAGCGATGGTGAACAGTCGATAGAGGTTGCCGTTGCAGCTGCTGTATTGACCCAGATTAAAATCAACCCGGCCGTCGTCGTTATAATCTTCAAAAACAAGAGTAAAACGGGGAAGCCAGAAAAACAGTTCTTCCTCCGGGGCCTCAGGGATCATAAGGGCGTTGAGGGATTGGCGGGTCAACACCCGCTTGTTTTTTACCAGGCGAATCGTAAATAGACCTTCCCACTTTTCACCGTTTCCGCACCACGGTTCCTTGTCTCGATACCGCCTTCCCTTTTCCAGGACAATCTGGATAATTTCCTTTAGGCCATCACCGTCGATATCAACCCGAGATTCTGAAACGATGATCGGATGGCCGGTTTTCATCTCCGAAAAGGCCGGGCCCAAGAAAATTAAAAGGATAATAAGGACGGGAAATAAGACACTCCATTGAAAGTTTCGCTTCGGGACCTTGACTGGTTTTAGATTTTTTTCCATCGGCATGATCATTTTTTTTTCTGCAGTTCCTTTCCCTTAGGCAACTCACTGTCAGGCGCGCTGATCACCCCGGCCCGTTTAAATCAATTCTGGGTACAGTCACTACCGCCTTCCGGTTAATGACGCCAACAGCCGAACCCTTGGTCGACGCACGGGCCGTTGCCCTGAATAGATACCGGTTCAAAAAAAACATTGCTCATTTCTTCCGGCCCTTTATTTAAAACTCATCGTCGGTATGGTTATACTCTTTTTGATCATTCTCGACAATAATTAAACGATTTTCCTATTTTTTTAACTCTTTTTATAGCTCTCCTTCTATGATATAGTACTCAAAATTTTTTTGGGGATTGAAGGGCATGTCCATAATTCACAAACACCAGAATGAGGGGGAATCTCTCCTTTCCATCCGGACCGCGGAGGAAGAGACCTTAATCGTAGCCCTCACGGGCCGTCTGTCGTTGGAAACGATCGCTCCGATTCTGCCGGAAATAAAAAACCTATTGGAGGCCAAACAGCCCTCCCGGCTCACCCTGAACCTGGGCGGCCTTACCTTCATGGACAGTGCCGGGGCCCTGACCCTGCTCCGCATTGAAGACGAGGCCCGGGAGAAATCCATCCCTTTTTCGATCATCGACATGTCCGAAGAAGCCAAAGACCTGATGCAGCTCATTGACCGCCAAGCCCTTACCCTCGCCCCTCTTAACCCAAGCGAACGCCGTGTCGGCCTGATCGCCGAGATCGGAGAACAGAGCATCCGCCTGCTGGAAGATATTCAAAAAGTGCTTACCTTCAGCGGGATTCTGATCGCCGAGATCATCTCATCTTTAAGACATCCCCGAACGGTGCGCTGGGGAGACACGATAAATTATATGAAAAAGGTCGGCGTGGACGGGCTGCCGATACTGGGGCTGATCAGTTTTCTCCTGGGACTGATCATGGCCTTTATGTCCTCTCTCCAGCTGAAGCAATTCGGGGCCAATATTTATGTGGCCTCCCTGGTCGGCCTGGCCATGGTCCGGGAATTAGGTCCCATCATCACCGCCGTACTGGTGGCCGGCCGGTCCGGATCGGCCTTTGCCGCCGAAATCGGCACCATGAAAGTGAATGAAGAGGTCGATGCCCTGATTACCATGGGCTTTGATCCGGTTAAGTTCTTGGCCATCCCCAAAGTATTTGCCGCCATGTTTGTCGTCCCCCTGCTGACCCTCTTTTCCGATCTCTTTGCCATTTTCGGAGGGCTGCTGGTGGGAGTCATGGGTCTGGACATCACCGTCTTTACTTACCTGAAGCAGACGGCCTCCTCTTTTCGGGCCTTTGATGTCCTAACCGGAGTGATTAAATCCATGGTCTTTGCCGTTGAAATCGCCGGCATTGGCTGCCATAGAGGGTTTGAGGTAAGAGGTGGCACGGAAGCTGTCGGGAATGCCGCGACCTCTGCCGTGGTTTCATCCCTCTTCCTGATCATCGTCACCGACTCCACCTTTGCCATCATCCTGAATTACATACGGTGAGGACGCTGATGACGGAAGGGAACAAAACAGTGCTCCGGGATAGGGAAGCGGTCATTAAGGTGGAAGACCTAACCGTTCGCTATGGAGAAAACACCATCCTGGATAAGGTCAGCCTGGAGGTGTTTCAAGGGGAGGTATTGGTCGTCGCCGGGGGAAGCGGCTGCGGCAAATCCACTCTCCTCAAACATATTATCGGACTGGCCCGACCGCTGGCCGGCCGGATCTGGATTAATGGGGTCGACATCACCGAAGCCGAAGATGAACAGCTCGCCGAAGTAAGAAAGAAGATGGGGGTTTTATTTCAATCCAGCGCCCTGTTCGGTTCCATGAACCTATCGGAAAATATCATTCTGCCCCTGCTAACCTTTACCGATCTCCCGTCCGAGACGATCAACCTGATCATGAAAATGAAATTGGGCATGGTCGGTCTGGCCGGGTATGAAAATCATTTTCCGGACGAGCTTTCGGGAGGCATGCAGAAGAGGGCCGGGATCGCCCGGGCGATTGTCATGGATCCTCAGATCCTTTTTTTCGATGAACCGTCGGCCAGCCTGGACCCCATAACCGCCGCAGGAATAGACAATCTCATTTTAAATATTAATCACGGCATGGGAACGACCATGGTCATCGTCACCCATGAACTTCAGTCGATCTTTACCGTGGCTCAACGGATCATCCTTCTCGATAAAAGCAAAAAGGGCATTATCGCTGAAGGGACTCCTTTGGAGCTAAAAGAGCATTCGACGGATCCCCTGGTCAGGAAATTCTTTAACAGGGAGGCCGCCTGATGAGAAAAAATGGATCGAGTCGTGGCCAAAGGGAGAGAGAAGAGGTCTGAGTATGCTGAAAAAACAGACATATTTTATCGTTGGCTTATTTGTAACCGTTGGGATATTGCTTGGCGCCGCCGCCATTATTTGGGTCAGCACCTCTCAGTATTTTAAGAAAGGGACAACCTATGTCACCTATTTCGATGAGTCCGTCCAGGGTCTGCAGGTAGACTCAATCGTCAAATATCGAGGGGTTGACGTGGGACGGGTCCAAAAGATCGGGGTAGCCCCGGACTTCAAGTTGATCGAAGTCACCATGAAGATTGACTTCAAAGGGGATGTGATGCGGGAGGCCGTAGCCAAACTCCAACTGGCCGGCATAACCGGGATCGTTTTTATCGATCTTGATCGGATTAAACCCGGTTCACCAACCATGTCACCCCAAATCACTTTTCCCACCGAATACCCGGTGATCCAGTCACGGCCTTCCGATATCCAGCAGATCTCTTCAGGAATCGGGGAAATCGTCGGAAAGATCAAGAAAGTCGACTTCCAGGATATTTCCGAACAAATCGTCCATACCACCAGATCATTAGAGGAGATCATTGGAGGACCTTCAACCAGAAAAATCATCACCAACCTGGAGTCGGTGACCGCCAGTCTTTCAAAATCTACTGCCAAAATAGATAAGGTGATCCAGGAAGGTCATATTGAAGGAGTCATCGGTGAGACGAAAGAAGCCCTCAAAGAAGCCAAGATGGCCATGGGGAAAGTCAGCAGCGAACTTGAATCCCTCAACCTCGCCCGGACCGTGAATAAGGCCGATTTTTTCCTTGATACTACGGCCAAAAAAACACAGTCGGTCCTGGCTGAAGTCCGGGTTCTTCTGGAAAATCTCCGGAATGCCTCGGAGACCCTTACCGTCCTGGCCGACCGCTTGAATGCCGATCCGTCTGAAATCATTTTCAGCTCGCCTCCGCAGGCCGCCAGATCAAAAAAATCAGGGGTGAAACAATGAAAAAAATCTCTGTCTGCTTCTTAACCGCCGCCTTTGTGCTTCCGGCAGCCTTTATGCTCACCGGGTGTCTCCCAGGGGCCAAACCGCCTTATCTTATTGAACAGAATGTCCTGGACTATAAAACTCCCCTGATGGGCACCATTGTCGCCTTTAACCAGACCATCCGGATTGAACGGTTCTCCGTAGCCCAGGCCTACAATAGCACCGCCATGATATATAAACCTTCCCCCTATAAAATAGCCGCCTACGATGGGGACCGTTGGAGGGTCAATCCCGGGGATATGATATCGGACTTCCTTCTTCGCGATGTCCGGAGAGCCGGTCTCTTTCAGGGGGTTTTTTCCTATCGAGACGGCGAAAACACCCGCTTTGTCCTGGAAGGGGGCCTTGAGGAGTTTCTGGAGATCGACGAGCAGGATGCCGGAAAGGCCGTGATCGGTCTGACGGTTACCCTTCTGGACAGCCAGGCCAAGGAGATTACCCAAAGAATCGTCTTTCAGAAACACTATAAGGCCGAAGAAGTTATGAGCGAACAAAACGCCTCGGCCCTGACCCTGTGCATGAGCAAGGCCATGGCCCAAATATCCGAACGGATCTTGAAAGATATTTATCTGGCCCTTCAGGCCCAGGGTAAATAATGGATCATATCATCCAATAGCCCAGTTTGAAATAATACTTTTTTTTCTCTGGAGGAGGTCCAATGATGTTACCATCACCCTTTGGGTCACCTATCCTGATCGACTGAACGGAGGCCTGGTCCAAATAACCTATAAAAATACGACCCTTCTCCTGCGCATAACAAAATTCGGTGGATCGGAAATTTAAAGGGAACAAACAAACGGCCCGAAGAGAATAAGGCCGGGAGACCTGGTTCCGAACAACACCGTAAAAACCCCTGGCCATTGGACCGCTCACTCTGGGGACGGTATCTTGGGCCGAAACGTCATTACCTGTCCCTTGGATCACCGCCGACCGGTTGAACTCTTTTGCTGGAATTTCCACACGCTGTCCAATTCGAAACCGGGTTCTCTGACCGCCAAAGAATTCGCCGTCATCCGGAAACACCCCCTTGTCGGCGCCTCTATTCTGGGATCAATCCCCAGCATGAAAGCCCTTCTCCTGGTCATCCTTCATCATCATGAACGCTTTGACGGAAAGGGTTATCCCCAGGGGTTGGAAGGTGACCAGATCCTGCTTTGGGCCAGAATGACGGCCGTGGTGGATACTTATCACGCCTTGATCAGCGACAGGCCCTATCGCCAAGGCTTTACCCCCGATAAGGCCTTACAGGTGATTCAAGAAGTCCGCGGCACCCAACTTTGTCCGAAGTGCGTCGATGTTTTTTTGGATCTATTGTCCCGCCGGGAGAAAAACCTGGCTGTTACGCCCTAAGGGCACTAAAGGCCAAAAAGTCGATGTTCAGAGAGGCCTTTTTAATCCCATTCCCAGTCATTGAATTCCGGCTGGTCCCCTTAAAAAACCCACTCAAAACCAGTGTTCATTTGTCAGTTTGAGCCTTTGGGTCATTTCCTTGAGTATGGAGAGAACGATCTTGGGATTCTCTTTCAGGATGACCTCAAAATTGTCTTGAGAGATTCTGACGACATAGGTGTCATTTTCGGCTGCCCGGACCGTCGCCGTTCTGGGCGAACCGAGAAGCATGGACATTTCCCCGAAAAAATTGTCCTTATTGATGACTCGGAGGGTATTGCTCTTTATGGAGACCTGAACCGAACCGGAGAGCAGATAGTAGAGACTGTCTCCCGGTTCGCCTTCTTCGCAGATCAGGTCATTGAATTGGTATCGTTCAATGAACTGTTTCAGAAGAGCGTTCTGCCTGCCGGAGGAAGCCACATCTCCCGCGAATAGCGTCGTCAGGAGCAAGGCCTCCTTCTTGCTCACATTGACCATAATCTCGGCCCCGAAGAGGATGACGATGAAACAGTAATAAATCCAGATGTTCATGATAAAAAGGGCTTTGAGTGAGCCGAAGACGCTGCCGTACTCAGGGTCGTTCGATATAAACAAGGAAAAGACAAGGCGCATCAGGACCATGAGCACAGCCGTAACGACGGAGGCCGTTAGAAGCTGGTAAAAACTGAGCCGTACGGGAGGAAAGGTCCTGAACAGGGCAAACATACAAAGGGTGGCAGCGATCAGAGACGTTACCGTCCCAAACAGAAGGGTGAAGAAGGATAGTCCCTGGAAGAATTGGGTAACGATAAAGGAATAAGCGATCTCTCCCAAGAGAAGGACGGCACAGACAAGACACATGACCAGGGCCGCCAGGGCGTTCCGGAATTGGTCCCGGATGAAGGTCATCTCCGCCTCGATCTTGAACACCCGGAGGAATGCCGTTCTCAAGGTATCCGCAAGAGACATGGCGGAAACGAGAACCGTAAAGACACCGACAACCTGAAGGCTGGCATTCTGGACAATGGCCGAGAAGAGTTCCTTGGGGATAAAATGGTCAATCTGGGGAAAGGTGTGCCGGATGAGGTTTTCAATGCCGTTGGACACCGTTTCGGAAAGGAAGGCACAATTGCTCAGGAGATAGGCGGCAAAAAAGATCAAAGGGATAACCGCAAATAGGCCCTGGGTCCCGAGGGCCATCGCCATTTGGAAACCATTATTGCTCAGGAAGGATTTGACCGATTCCTTGAAGACCAACAGGCCCATGCGCATACCTTGTTTCAGCCGCGAACTCCTGTCTCTTTCCATCATGCCTCGGTTAAGATGATTATGATTTTCGACAGATCAATCCTAAAGGCAACTCTACCCTTTCCTTGCCTAAACGGGCGGCCTTAAAATCCTCTTCAGGATTGCAGGTTGATTAAGGGGGTAGGGTTCATCCCCGCCCGACCGGAGTGTGCCGTCGTAGGGCGATTTCCCATCATGAATCGCTCAAATGAGGCTTTATTCTAACAGCGGGTTATTCTCTTCGAGGGGAACTATAAAATGAGAAAAATGGGGAGTCAAGGCTAAAAACAGTTCCCCCAAAGAGGTTTATCTGAACAGGGTGAGCCTGGCTTAGAAATGAAGCCCACGGGCTGCGGGGTCCAGCAAAAGATAAAAACAGTGTTGATCAACTCCAAAGCCTCTTTTCGACGTTAACCTTCGCTAATGGCCCTGAAGCATCTTTCGCATGAATTTAAACAGGTCTTTGCTGATATCTTCTCGATCCAGGGCATATTTTAACATGGCCATCAGATAGTTCAACGGATCGCCGGTCGTCAACCATTCGCCGTCCTCAACTTCTTTGGCCCAGAAAACCCCGCCCCGCTGGACATAGGTTCGAATGGCATCGACGATCCACAATTCATTATCTTTGCCCAAAGGGGTCTTTTTGAGAATGTCCACAATATCCTGATTCAGGATCATCCGTCCGAAGTCAGCCAATTGAGAGGGGGCCTTTTCAATATCCGGCTTTTCAATAATATCCAGAATCTCCATCGATCCCCGCCGGAGTTTGACGATTCCGTAACGATTAACGATCTGTTTAGGGACCTTCTGGACACCGATCATCAAATGCCCGTGGCGGCGGTAATCCTGGATCATGCTTTTAGTAAACGACGTCTTCGATTTTACCAGGTCATCACCCCAGACATAGACAAAGGGCTCGTTTTTTACCAGATTCGCCGAACAGAGGACGGGCGTTCCGTTGCCATAGGGACCTTTCTGCCGGATGTAGATAAAATTAGCCATTTGGGAAATGCGTTGGATTTCCTCGCATTTACTTAGTTTCCCGTTCCGTCTCAATTCCAGCTCAAGGGCCGGGTTTTGATCGAAATGGTCTTCCAGGGCCTTTTTATCCGATTTGGTCACCAGAATGATATCGGTAATGCCGGCCTCCACCAATTCCTCGACGACGATCTGGATAATGGGTTTATCGACTATCGGCAACATCTCTTTGGGCATCGTTTTGGTCGCCGGGAGAAATCGTGTTCCAGAACCGGCAACAGCCACCACCGCCTTGGTGATTTTATTCTCGGGTCTGTTTTTTTTCATAGTCAAATCCTCTAAAAAAAAACAAAAAGTCGGGCCTCACCGAACAAATCGGTGATGCCCGACAGACTTATTATTCGTTCAATTCCTTTTCCTGCGGGAAGATGGGAAGGTAGCGATAAGAAAGGGAGATGATCAGGGCGCCGTAGGCCAGGATGGCAAAAGTGGGGGCCCACTCCTGCCAACTGGGCATATAGGTTACAAACTGATCGAAGGGCAGGACCGGAATGGCCAGGGTCACGATGGTAAAAACAAAACGGTTAAAGACGATTCCCGTACAGACCAAAAGGCAGGCCAGGGGCAGCCAGGTGGGACTCATCCGCACCTTAGGGTTCCAGAGCATAATGGCCGGAAGAATACCAAAGAGCCCCAGTTCGGCGATGACCAGCCAGAACCCGTAGGGGCCTTGGTACTGGTCCATAAAACTTAGGCCCCGGGCCGGAAGCATGGAGGCCCCCCAGTAGATCGTATCGATGAATTTCAAAATCAGATAAACAATCAATAGGCCGCCGGAGATCTTACCCATCAAAGCCAGGATTTCCTGTTTGACCAGCTTTCTGCCGGTCACCTTTTGAAGCAGCGAAGTGATCAGGACCGTAAAGGCCGGGCCGGAGGCGATGGCCGAGGAAATAAAGAGGAAAAAAGTCCAGGGCCAGATATAGAAGCCTTCCCTGAAGGCGAAGGGCCGGGCGAACATAACCCCGTACATGCCCCCCAGAGATCCCTGATGAAAGAAGGACAGAAAGGTACCGGTGCCGGCGAAGACAAACATGACTTTGTGCAAGTTATGGGCGAAGAAATGGGCCCCGGGATTGGCGTTGATTTTGCGGTTTTCCAAAACCAGGGGTGCATATTCGATCATCAGCACACCCAGATACAGGGTGATGCAGAACATCACTTCCGTCAGCATGGAATGCACATTGGGATGCCAGAAGCCGAACCAGGAGCGAAGCGGCTGACCCACATCCAGGGTCAGGATGAGAATGGCCCCGCTGTAGCAGATGAACCCGATGATCACCGCAAAATTGATGATGGCCTGCAGCTCCTTCTTGCCCCAAATATAGGTCAAAAAGCCGGTAAAAAAGGCCCCGGCTCCCAGGGCGATAACGGCCAGGTCAAAGGTGATCCAGAGGGCAAACCCGAAATAATCGTTCATGTTGGTCTGGTTCAAGCCCTTCCAGAGGATCAGTCCGGCAGCCAGTAATCCCCAGCCCAGGCCCAGGAGCACCACAAAGATCCATTTGGCAAAAGCCCCCAGGGAACAGCGGGGCAGTCCTTCGGGAATAAGGGCATGATCGACAGGCAAACTATCTTCGTTCATATGGGTCCTCGTAAAAGTAGCAGTTGCTAAGACAATGAGTTAACTTTTAACAATACAAAAAATCCCCCTCTTTCCCCCTTTTTCTAAGGGGGAAGAATTTCCCCTCCCTTTATCAAAGGGAGGTTGGGAGGGATTTTAAAACGATTCGTTCTTTCAAGTATCCTCTCACGACGCCTTCTTAGCGGCGACCTCTTTCTTTAAATAATTATCCCCCTGAGAGCGGATCCAGTCCTGAGAGGTCAAATAATAGACCTTGGGCTGGCTGCCCAGTTTTTCCAGCAGGCGAAAGGCCCGGGGGGCCTTGCTCAAGGTGACCACCCGGCTCTTCTGGTCCTGGAGGTTGCCGAAGGTAATGGCCTTGGTCGGACAGGCCTCGGCACAGGCGGTGGTGTATTCCCCTTCTTTCAACTCCCGACGTTCTTCCATAAAGGCCTTGTCTTTAGCCTGCTGATAGCGGTGATGACAGAAAGTGCATTTATTGACCACCCCCCGCATGGCTACGGAGACATCCGGGTTCAGATAGTTTTCCATGCCCTTGGGGAAGACCGGGTCCCACCAGTGAAAATAGCGGGCATGATAGGGGCAGGCGGCCACACAGTACCGGCAGCCGATGCAGCGCGAATAGATCTGGCTGACCACGCCCTTTTCATCAATCTTGGTGGCGTTGACCGGGCAGACCGAGACACAGGGAGTGTGATACTGACAGTGCATACAGGGTCTGGGTAAAAAAGCCACCCGGGTCTTCGGGTAAGATTTGCCGTTGCTCAGGCGGTAGAGCTTCATCCAGGTATTGGTCCGCAGCTTGTCGGTCTCATCGTCCCGGAAGGCCAGATTATTTTCAGCCATACAGGCTACGGCACAGGCCCCGCACCCGGTGCATTTATCCAGGTCAATGACCATGCCGTATAATTCTTTTCCCAATGGTGCTTCTTTCATGAGCAGCCTCTACACTTTCAAAATTTTTACCCGGGTGGCCCGGGCGACCGGCCAGCCGGTGTGCGGATCCATCTCGGCATCCAGTAATGGAAAAGGGTTGCCCCCCCGATCTTTGAGGGTCCCGTCAAAGGCCTCATGTCCCAACCCCAGAGGGACAAACAGACAATTAGGCCGAGCCCCTTCAAAAAGGTGAACCTGGGCTTTGATCGTTCCTTTGGCCGCCTGGATCTGGATCAATTGACCCTGACGCACTCCCAGTGACCCAGCGGTTTTGGGATGAATCTGGGCCACCAGCCGGTCTTTGCTTAAAGTCTCTTCTCCCAGATACTTAGTCAAAAATGGGGGATTCGGCCAGTAATCGGAGCGCAGAAGCAGGAGTGATTGGGGGACCATCCAGAGAGCGGTTTCTCCGGAGGATTGAAGCCTCTTGGGGGCTCCAGTCTTAAAGGTTGCCGGGCGAAGGTCCCATTTTCCCGTGCGCTCGGCCCCCTTGTTTTCCAAATCATACCAGGTCCCTTGGGCGCCCAGTTGATCCCAAAATTTATCAAAGGACTCAAAAGAGGCTTTGCCGCCTTCCGGACCCGGTCCGCCGGCCAGTCGTCCTTTCTTGGCCTCAAAGTAGCCTTTGGCGGTCTGTTTAACGACTTGTTCCATATTTTCATAGGGAAGGGCCGTCTGCAAAGGTCCTTCTAATTTTTTTGACAGATTCAAGAGGATATCGCCCAGGGATTTGGTCTCAAAAAGAGGCGGCAAGACCGGTTTGACCAGCCCGTAGACCGAATACGGCACTCCGAGACAATTGATTTGATCATCCCACCGTTCTAAAAAGGTCGGGGTCGGCAGGATCAGATCAGCCATCTGAGAGGTTTCGTCCATAAAGGAGGAGAAACTAACCACCAGAGGGATCTGTTCCAGGGCTGCCGCAACGGCTTTCGTTCCCAGGTAAAAGGCGGGGTTGGCTTCGTGAATCATCAGGACATTAACCGGATAGGGATGATTTCGGGAGGCATTCTCAAAAAAGGCCTCCATTCGTTGTCCGGGCAAGGGATAATTCAGGGAAAGGGACTCATCCACCCGGGCCTCACGGCTCCCTAATTCCATCGGGGTTTCTTGCTTCTCTTTCTTTGCCTTTTTATCTTTTTTATCCTTTTTCACCGTGGACGGGGAGGCGCCCCCTTCGGACCGCAGATAAACCCCTCCCGTTTGATTAACCGAACCGACCAGGATATTCAAGAGATGAACGGCCTGGGCCTCAAAAAGGGAGAGCGGCGTTTCGCCTTTTCCCTTTCCCCAGAGGGCCACCGGCTGTTTCGCTGAAGCGAACTCTTTCGCCAGACGGAGGATGGTTTCCTTGGGAATTTCCGTTTCCCCGGCCACCTGGTCCGGGGTATACTTGGCATTTAAAAACTCCCGGAGTTCGGCCAAGCCGGAGGTATTGGTTTGAACGGACTCTTTTTTGTACCATTCCTTTTCGATCATCACCTGGGCCAATCCCAGGGCCAGGCTCCCTTCGCTCCCCGGCTTATTGGCGACCCATTCATCGGCCAAAGAGGCAGTAGTCGAGGCCAGCGGTTCGACCTGGACCACCTTGGCCTTTTTAGTCGAATCACCGCGCCATTCCTGATAGGCCTGGGCCGTCCAGGATGGATTTCCCCAGCCGTCAAGCAGGGCACTGCCGAAACTCAAGACATATTGGGATCGGGGCAGATCATAAGACAGTCCCATTCGCTGGCCATGAACAGCCTGGGTCAGGACCTCTTCCATCTCTTTTAGTTGGAAAGGCCGAAGCAGATTGGGGGATCCATAAACCTGTAAAAAACGTTTGACCAACCGGGCCTGACTTCCGTCGCCTTCCCCATCTAAAAAGGCCAGGGTATGAGGCTGATTTTTGGCCTGTAGTTCCTTCATCTTCAGGGCGACCTGATTCAGGGCCTCATCCCAACTGACGGCTTTCCATTTTCCTTCACCTCTGGCGCCGTCCCTTTTCATGGGGGTCTTAACCCGGATATCTTCATGATAAAGGTATTGCAACCCGGCCAGACCTGTGGGGCATAACCCTCCCCGGTTGACCGGATGATTGGGATTCCCCTCGATTTTGACGGCCCTCTCCTTCTGGATCACCCGAACCCGAATACCGCATCCGCCCGGGCAGAGCTTACAGGTAGATGAAATAAATCCGGGCTCCCCCTTTTCCGGGATAGGCGCCCAGCGTTGACTCCACTTGGCCACCTCGTCCATACTGACCCAGGGCATGGGAGAAATGACCGTCCCTACGGCCCCTCCCAGGACAAATTTCAGAAAATCTCTTCGATCTATGGGCATCTTATTATCCTCAAATTATTTATACAAAAGGAGCGACCACAATGGCAAACTTGACGACGTCGTAAAAAGTCCGCAGGCAAGGCGCGCCAGTCCTGAGGAATGA
>Ga0233425_10002974_pt1 | contig 31938 bp, 38 predicted proteins | sample Watercolumn_Towu_2_FD_181712 | JGI IMG/M metagenome (GOLD analysis project Ga0233425, IMG submission 181712) | Freshwater microbial communities from Lake Towuti, South Sulawesi, Indonesia - Watercolumn_Towuti2014_140_MG | ecosystem: Environmental > Aquatic > Freshwater > Lake | place... | reverse complement strand
CTGGGCGGGCTGCTTGCCTGATGCCAGATCCACATACTTCATCCGCAACGCGTAGAGCATGTCCTCCAGCACCGCCTGTTCTTCCGAGGTCAGGTTGCCTTTGGTCTTGCCCTCCAGCATCGAGAGGATGTCGATGATTTCTTTGGCTTGCGTCAGGTTCACCGGAACCTTCGCCTGCCGGGGATCAAGCTGCTCTCCCATGAGCATGAGGGCGGATGTTCCGAGCGAAAAGGTGAAGGAAGAAAAAGTAACCGGGTGAACCGGCTCCTGCGATTGACTTGCCTCGCCGGTTGAGGCTGGCTCGGGCCTTTTGGTTGCTGCTGAAGACGCCTGAGTTGCGGACGACGATCCCTCTTCCGCTTGCCCCTCAGACCTGGCACGACGGTCGCGAATGACGAAGCCTTGCTGTTCATCCGCGCTCATGGGCGACCTTCCAGCGTATGACCACGTGTTGCATAAATGTGCCACAAATTATCATATTTTCGCGATTTGGCGCAACCAGACCGGGCCGGATCAGGAATTGAAGCGAGCGGTAAAACAGGTATAATAGCCGGCGGCAGGCGACCGTTATGCGTCATCCGTCATTCGTCATACGAAGGGGAGCGATCGGAGATGTCGGAAAGGTTTGATCAACTCGTCCAATTGATGGCCCGGCTGCGGGCGCCGGACGGCTGCCCGTGGGACCGGAAGCAGACCCACGAATCGCTCAAGCCCTACTTGCTGGAGGAAGCATACGAGGTCCTCGAAACGATCGACAGGCGGGAAACGGTCCTGCTCAGGGAGGAGTTAGGCGACCTGCTCTTGCAGGTCTTGTTTCACGCCCAGATCGGAGCCGAAGCCGGCACGTTCACGATCGACGAGATCATGGAGCGGTTGGCCGAGAAGCTGATCCGCCGCCATCCGCACGTCTTCGGAGGACCCCAGACCTCGGAAAATCCAGCCGACGCCGAAGAGGTCGTCACCCGCTGGGAAGAGATCAAACGGAGAGAGCGCCAAGCGGCCGGCCAACCGGCTTCCCTCTTGAACGGGGTTCCCAAGACACTCCCGGCCCTGCTGCGCGCGTTTCAACTCCAGGCCCGCGCCTCCCGCGTCGGATTCGACTGGCCCCACAACGGCGAGGGCATCGAGCAGATTATCGGAAAGATCGAAGAGGAGATCCGGGAGCTGCGCGACGCCTTGGGAGGAGAGTCAGGGGACATGAAACGGGCTGACCATCGGCAGGTTGAGGCGGAGCTCGGCGACATTTTGTTTGCGCTCGTCAACTTAGCCCGGGTCATCAAGGTCAACCCGGAAGAGGCGCTCCGGCTGGCTGCTAATCGCTTCGCCGATCGGTTCCACTACATCGAAACCCAGGCGGCGCGAGCCGGACGCTCCCTGGCCGACATGACGCTCAAGGAAATGGACGCCCTGTGGAACGAGGCCAAAGCCAAAAGGTTGTGACTGGCTGATCACCAGATCGATCTATGGAACCTGAACAGAAGACCCAGCCTGACGTACCCGATAAGACGGAAGGCCCTTATGAGGAGGGCACGAGGGCCGGCGTCCATCCCCTCGTCGTTGTGCTGGGGATGATCGGAGGCCTCTGGCTGCTGATCGTGGTCTTCATGCCGGACCCCAAGCACAAACCGACCGCCGTGCCGTCGAGTGTCCAGGGAACCGTCGCCGATGATCCGGACGCGGCCCCCGTGATGTTTCAGGTCAAGGCCACGATTCTGGAAATCAACGCGGTCTCCGTCTTCGTTCCGCCCCAGGCAACTGAGAGCCAAGTTGCCGGTCTTCTGCGGCGATTCCGGGAAGCCCGGCTGTCCAACCAGCTCTCCACCCTGCTGCCCGCCACCACCCCCGGTCACAAGCTCGGCGAGAACGCGATTGCCGATATCTACATCTTCTCCGATCCGCAGTTTGCCCGCGCCGACGTTGTCCGCGTGCTGGCGCGAGGAGCTCATGCGCCCGGCGAGCTCTATCCTCAAGCGGTCCCCTTCGAGACCGCGATGGAGCAGGTGCGCGGACATTATCGGATCGACTTGAACGACACGGGGAATCCCGACCAGGCCTCGATCGGGTTTGCGGACGAGTCCGGCGTCCACTCTAAATCCTACCGCCGCCTCTTCTAGCGTCTCCGCGCCCAGGGCAGCTTGTACACAAGCTATGCTCAGGCAGGGGCTTGCCCTTGCGATAAACTACGTGCCATACCAGATGTTGTGGGCGGGCCAACTACTTACACAATGCCTAAAACTTGGGCAGGTTGATCGGCCTCAGCACAGGTTCAGTGATTGCCCCGTTTGCCGCCACTTGCGCACAAGCTTGTCCACAGATTCTGGGGGCAAGCAAATTGGGTGAGATCGCGCCGGCTTCAAAGCCCGATGGCGTCGCGGACTTCCTGCCGGAGGGAATCTTTCGCCTCGTTCATCCAGGCTTCAAGGGGCGTAAACAGATGCGCCATCGGACCCGTGAAGGGGGCAAGGATGACATCAAAGCGCTCCATGAACTGTCCATCCTCGTTGGCGATTTGAATTTTACGGTCCGCGATCCGGCGCGTCAGCAACTGTGACAGGCGGAGCTGCTGACCCGGACTCCCTCCGCTGACGCCCAGCACTTTGATCTTCAGGTAGTCCAGCTCGTCCGGGATCGACACCTTCACGCGCACCGCGTGCGGGGTCGGCCAGGTCGGCCGCTGTACCGAATAGTCGTAGGAGAATACCGGCTCGCGCGGCTCCCGATAGGGACCGCTGACGTTCAGTATCGTGAAAGGGGAGGACATGAAGAAGTTTTGAGTTTTCAGTTTTTAGTTCTCAGTTTGGAAACTGACGGCTATCTCCGTTCGATCTGGATCAAATTCAACTCGCCCTCGCCTTCCGTCGGGCCTCGCCAACTCAGCATGCCGCCTTGTACGTGGTAGAGGTTCGTGTACCCCTGCCGGCTGAGAAAGTCGCAGGCCAGTCGGCTGCGTTCCCCACTCGCGCAATACACCAGCACTTTCTCCGCCGTGTCCGGGATCTCCGTCCGGTACCGTTGCTCCAACTCCTCGATCGGCACCAGCCTGGCCCCGGCCACCCGACTCACCGCATACTCTTTCGGCGTCCGGACGTCCACAAACAGTACCTTCCCGTCCTTCCGCTCCAGCTCTCGGTCAAGCAGGTGCTGCGCTTCATCGGGAGAGATATCCAGGTATCGCCGGCCGTTCACGATCATTTCCTTTGGAACGCTCCCGCCGCCCGCTACCTTCGCCAGGTGCAAGCGCAGGGGCTCCACCGCCTCTCGTATCTCTTCGGACAGCCGCTTCAATCGGCTGTCGCTTTCGTACTGGGCGCGCCTCAACCCCTTGACCTCTTCGGCAAGCCGGGAGCCACGGCGGAAGGCCAAGAACGCGGCCACCAGGCCGATCACAGCCACAGACCAGAGCAGCCCTTCCATTCTCTCCTCTTCCCTCGCCTGACAGCCTCACGGACTAAGCGAGCGATTACTCTCCTTCGCCAGAATGCCCTGCCCGGAAGGGCGGGGACGCCGTCGGCCAGAGCCTATGGCGTCGGGCGATGAATGGCGAGGAGAGTCCTCCGAAGCTTTAGCGTAGGAGGACAAAAGGCTACGGAGAGTTTCGCTTTCCATTTCAAGTTGCCCTGCGCAGAAGCGCAGGTTGCTTCACTATAAGACCGACCCGGTCGGTTGACAAGAGCCGCCCTCCCGCCTGGCGTCCTAGATACGGCGGCCGGTCAAGTACTTGATGACAAGGTCCGCCGTCTCCATCCCGTCCCTGATACAGTCCGGCACACCGACCCCTCGGTACGCAGCGCCGGTGAAATACAGGCCTTGAAAGTTGCTCAGCGCCGCCTGGATCCGATCCAGCCTGTTGCGGTGCCCCAGCACGTATTGAGGCATGCCTCGCTCCCAGCGGTTGACCTCCGTATAGGTCGGCTCAGCCGTAATTCCGGCGATGTGTCGCAGGTCTTCGCGCACCCGGCTCAGGATCGTCTCGTCGTCCGCTTTGAGCAGATCCTCCCGCCCGGCCCCGCCGACGTAGCAGCGGACCAGGGTCTGCGAAGGGGGCGCCCGGTGCGGCCACTTCAAGGAGGTCCAGGTGGCGGCCAGCAAGTCCCGCCCTTCCACCCGAGGCACAATGAATCCAAAGCCCCGCACGTGAGGACCAAGATCCTGACTCCTGTAAGCCAGCGCGATCGTGGCGGTCGACGCGTAGGGAATCTCTTCCAGCAGCTTCGATACGGCCAGGCTGATCGGACGAAGAAATTCAGCCGTGACGTAGGCCGGCGTCGCCAGCACGACCGCGTCCGCGGTCACCACCGACCCGTCCTTGAGCGCGACCTCGTAGGTCCAGACCGTGGACCGGACGGAGGGCGCGCGCAGCGCGACCACCGGCTGTCCCGAACACAGCGTGGCGCCGGCGGCGCCGACCTTGGCAACCAATACGCGGACCAGCTCCCCGAGGCCGCCCTTCAACGTCACGAAGGTGGTCCGGCCCTGCACGGGGGTCGCGCGAACTGCCTTGCGACCGGCCAGCAGCCCGCGGATCAGGCTCCCGTGGCGCCGCTCCGCCTCGATGAACTGGGGAAACGTCGCCCGCAGGCTCATCTGCTCGGCATCGCCGGCGTAAATCCCGGCCATCAGCGGTTCCACAACCCGTTCGAAGGCTTCGGTCCCAAGGCGTCGTCTGAAGAATGACGCCACGGACTCATCTGCGGCGTTGAACCGGCCGGGCAGGACGAGGTCCAGAGCCATCCGCGCCACCCCCGCCCAGGACAGGAGCCCGCTGCGGAGGAACGGCCCCAGTCTGGTGGGCACGATCGCCACCAGTCCTTCGGGCAGCTCGCGCAGGCGTCCCCGCGAGTAGACGAAGGCTTTGGACCCGAGCTCGTTGGTGTTGATGAGCTGATCGGAGAGGCCCAGCTTGGCGCAGAGGTCGAGCGCCCAATGTTTCTGGGACAGGAAGGAATCGGGGCCGGCTTCAATCAGCAGTTCTCCGGCTCGATGGGTCGCGATCTTCCCGCCCCAGTCGCGCCCCGCCTCGATCACCGTGCAGGCAACGGGCACGCCCGCCTCCGCGGCCTTCTCCTGCAGCCAGAACGCCGTCGCCAAGCCGGCGATGCCGCCGCCCACGATCGCAACCCGCTTGGGCGATTGTTCAGAAGTAGTTGTCACGGGGGAGTGTGCTATCGAACAGGAGCGGCCAGGTGTTCTTCCAGGACCGAGGCCAGGGTTTCGATCAGGGGCGGGGTTGCATTCAGCATCGGAATCCGCTCCAACTGCATCCCCTTGGACTCGGCCAGCTTTTTGAATTCTACGTCTACGTCGTAGAGGATCTCGACATGGTCCGAGAGGAAGCCGATGGGCGCGATCAGCACGTGGCGGTGACCTTCCAGGCGCAACGACTCCAGCATGGACTCCACGTCCGGCCCCAGCCATTTTTCGTTCGAGCGTCCCTGACTCTGGAACGCAAAGCGGGCTGTCACCGGTCCCAACTGCTGGCAGACCGCCTCCATCGTTCCCCGGACTTCGTCGGGATAGGGATCCTTGATCTCCAAAATCCGCTCAGGGAGGCTGTGGGCTGTAAAGATGATCGGGACCTTCGCGCGCACCTCGGCCGGGAACTTCCCCAGCCCGATCCCGATGTTCTCGGCTAAGGCTTTTATCAGGCGGGGGTGACGATGCCAGCTCTGGACGTAGCTGACGGGAAAGTCGCCGCCCAGTTCGGCGCGTGCCTCCTCCACTTTCCTGATATAGGCGCCGATGCTCATGGAGGAGTATTGAGGAGCCATGCAGAGGCCGATCAACCGGAGCGGCTGGTCATCCAGCAGCTCCGCATAGGCTTCTTTGATGTAGGGATGCCAGTGGCGGAGCCCGACGTAGCAGCGGAACCCTTCCCCGCCCGGCCCGTTGAGTTTCTGCTCCAATCGTCGAGCGACTTCTCTGGTGATGCCGAGCACCGGCGACTTGCCGCCGGTGACGCGGTACCGCTCCCGAATCTCCTCGACCAGCTCCAGGGGGGTCGGCCGGCCGCCGCGCACGTCCAACAGGTAGGGCTCCACATTCTCCAGCTTGTCCGGCCCTCCCATGGCCATCAACAGCACGGCAATCGGTTTCTGCGGTCCCGGCATGATTTCATTCCTCTTTATTTTTACGACGGTGGATCATTCTGTTTTCTTTGTTCAGCGGGTGGTGCCGAACGGGCGCCCAGCCGCGCGCAGCGGAAGGGCCCCACTGGGGGATGGGTGGAGCGAGCACGGCTGGGCTGTTCGGTGACAGGACCCGCTCATCTTACCTCTGGCTCAGTTTGTGTACCAGATCCACCGCCGCCACCACCCCTTCCACCGGCGTCGTCGGGAGGATACCGTGCCCGAGGTTGAAAATATGGCCGGGCCGCCCGGCGGCTCTCGCGAGGATATCTTCAACCCGCCGTTCGATTTCATGCAGCGGCGCGAAGAGCGCGACCGGGTCCAGGTTTCCCTGGATCGCGACATCGTCACCCACCGTCTTCCAGGCCTCATCCAGACGCACGCGCCAGTCCACCCCGATCACCGTGCCGCCCGCTTCCTTCATGAGCGGGAGCAGCGCCGCCGTGCCGGTGCCGAAATGGATGAGGGGCACCGGTTCGCGCTTCAACCCCTCGAAGATGAGCTGGACGTGGGGCAGGACATATTCGGCGTAATCCCCGGGCGAGAGACAGCCGACCCAACTGTCGAACAACTGCACCGCCTGGGCGCCGGCACGTATTTGTCTGCGCAAGTAGCCGGTCACCACCCGTGCCAGCTTATCCATCAGCTTGTGCCAGGCTTCCGGCTCCCGGTACATGAATTGCTTGGTCAGAACGTAATTGCGAGAGCCGCCGCCCTCGATCGCGTAACTGGCCAGGGTAAAGGGTGCGCCGGCGAATCCAATCAACGGCACTTTCCCGGCCAGCGCCCGACGAGCCTGCCTGATGGCCTCCTCCACGAATCGCAACTCGTCCCCCATTGGAACCGACAACCGCTCCACGGCCGCCCGGTCCCGCACCGGGTTATGGATGACCGGCCCTTCCCCTTCGGCAAACTCCAGCCTGAGCCCCATCGGCTCCAGCGGCAGCAGGATGTCGGCAAAGATGATCGCCGCATCCAACGGGAACCGCTCGATCGGCTGGAGCGTCACCTGCGCGGCCAGCTCAGGCGTCTTGCAGACCTCCAGGATCGAGTGCTTCGCCCGCACCGCCTGGTATTCCTGCATGTACCGGCCCGCCTGGCGCATGAACCACACGGGCGTGCAGTCCACCGGCTCGCGGCGACAGGCTTTGAGAAAGCGATCGTTCATAAGAGTTTGGGCATTCTAAGTGGGCGAGGGAGAGGGTGTCAAATTCTCGATGGGCGGTGTCCACGCATTCGCTGCACTTACTTGCCGACCGTGGTGCGAGTGGCCGTCAGTACGATCAAGCGGCGATCCAACGAGGCGAAATCGTCCAGCACTTCGATTTTCCTCTTGGCTAATCGCTCCTTTATTGGTTCCACCCCCTTGCCGCCGATCGCCATCGGGCACAGATGCCCGAGGGATTCCGCCAGCTCTTCCACCAAGCTGACACCTTCCGCATCCGTGGGTGAGACCACCAACGAGAGTATCAGGAGACCGGGCCGAACCTGACCGCAGAAAGTCGCGATGGCGGCAACAGGAACATTCGCGCCCAAGTAGTAAACGCGGCATCCTCGCACCCTGCAATGGTAGGCGACGCTTTGTGCCCCAATTTCATGCCACTCACCGGGAGGACAGGCCACCACGACTTTAGGACCCTGCTCATTCGCCGACAACTGATTCATGACCGAAAACAGTTTCTGCTGCACCTGCTTGGTGACATAGTGCTCCACCGCCTCACTGATCCGGCCGTTGTGCCAGAGTTGGCCAACACGCTCCTGCAAGGGCAGCAAGATGCCATGCAGGGCCTCCTCGAACGGAATCACCGCCACCGCGCCATTCAACCGTCGTTCAAACGTAACCCGGTCAAGCGGTTCGAGCGTGGCACTCAACTCGCTCAGCAAACGTTCGTAAGATGTCTCGGCCTTTGGCACCTCAAGAGCGGGAACCGCTCTCATCCGCGCGAGTAATACATCTTGTCCCAGCCAAGCAAGATCCCCAATCGAGTTCCCCTTCTCCATCTCAGCTTTCACATACCTGAGCAGGGCGACATCTTCGTCTGTGTAGATGCGATAGCGGTTCGGACCTCTCGTCGGCTTGATCAATCCGTACCGACGTTCCCATACTCTGATCACATCGCGTGATAGACCAGTAAGTTTCGCAACCCTATGAATTCTATGAGTGTTCATAATTTTAAAATGGACTGTATCATTTATGTCTAATGTATGTCAAATATTTTTTAAAATAACTATTGACACATTGGACAATATGCATTATACATTTGACATAACATTGGACATCATGACGCTTACCGCCTATCAGCGAACGAAAGGAGGAAGCTATGGCAACGGGAATAGAAACGCAGAACTGCGAAGTCGCCATCAATGTTGGAATGAGCCCCACGCTCAATACAGGGAATTGCTCCACAGGGAATTGCTCCCGCTGTGGAGGCCTGCTTGTCCGGGAGTTCTGCGAGGATCTATGGGATGACACGGGACAAATCTGCTTCGATGCGTGCCGTTGCGTCCAATGTGGGAACATCATTGATCCCGTGATCGAAAGAAACCGGTTGCGCCTCGATCCGGCAACCGCCAAGCGCAGCACGAAGTGGAACGGGAAAGTGTCGGCTCCAATCTTGTTCAACCAACCGTGAGCCTGTGCATGACGACACGGGCTCACCATCGCATCGCAAAACGGTGCACAACATTAAGGAGGAGAAAGGACATGTTCAAAACACAACCTATAAGACTCTCAACGCTCACGATCGCACTGGTCGCGGGATTGATCGTAACCGTCTCGGCAGAACCGGTCAAGAACACCCATGACATGGTGTTGATCCCCAAAGGCGAATTTACGATGGGCAGCCCTCATCATTCGGACGAAACCGAGCACAAAGTAGTGCTGGACGCCTACAAAATCGACAAATACGAAACGTCCAACAAGGAATTTGGAGAGTTCATGAAAGCGACAGGCCACGCGGCCCCGGCTTATTGGGATGACCCACGATTGAACAAGCCAGAGCAACCGGTCGTCGGCGTGAACTGGTTCGATGCCAAGGCGTTTTGCGAATGGAAAGGCAAACGCCTCCCGACGGAAGCTGAGTGGGAGCGAGCGGCCAAGGGGCCCAAGGGTGACAATCATTTCCCCTGGGGCCACACCTTCGACGCCAAGAAGGTGAATTTCGGACAGCAGGTTGGACGAACAACGCCGGTGGACTCCTATCCGGAAGGAGTCAGCGGGTTTGGCCTCTACAACATGGCGGGGAACGTCTTCGAGTGGGTGTCAGATTGGTATGAACCTGATTACTACAAGAACAGCCCTGCGTTGAATCCGGAAGGGCCGGACAAGGGCTACAACTACGCCAATCAGGGCCCGGTTAAGACTCTCCGCGGCGGTTCCTGGCTGGCCCCGGAAACATCCCTGCACACGAGCCATCGTTTCTGGAATCAGCCGGAGAACAACTCCTACGGCGTCGGGCTCGGCTTCCGCTGCGCACAATCGGAAGGGCCGAAGACGGCAAGTGCCAAATCGCCCAGCGAACCAGTGATGAATCCCCGACAGGAAGCTCGGGCGGCTTACATGCAGGCGCTTGTCGACATGGGCGCCGAGAAGCAGGCTGAGGCCATGACGGCGATCGAGAAAGCCATTGGGCTCGATCCGAAGAATCGCGAGTACAAGGAAGTTCGCGGACTGATCAAGAAGAACCTCGACAAGAAGAAGTAACCATATCCCGAGGGGCGGGGGCGCTGCCCCCGCCCCCACGGTTTTCCAGTGAGGTACTCATGCAAACGTCTTCATGTCGGACAACATTGCTTACCATCGCTGTGACGGCAAGCCTGATGCTCGGGACAGCCTCATCGGCAGCCCCGCCGCAAGCCGTAACCGCGTCACCCTCTACTATTCAGGACAGCATGGTGTATGTGCCGTACGGCGCCTTTATCATGGGCATGGACCGGCCGCCGTCCAAGGCAATCCCCTCCAAGAAGATACTGACTGCCCGCGAGCGGTTGACCAAACGCCAGTGGTCGGCTGAAGCCTTTCATGATGAGGGACCCGCCCACACGGTCCTGCTGGACGGATACTTCATCGACAAGTTTGAGACGTCCAATAAACAGTTCGGCGAATTTATGAAGGTAACCGGCCATCCCGCTCCCGCCTACTGGGACGATCCGCGTCTCAACAAGCCGGAGCAACCGGTCGTCGGCGTGAACTGGTTTGATGCCAAGGCGTTTTGCGAATGGAAAGGCAAACGCCTCCCGACGGAAGCTGAGTGGGAAAAAGCAGCCAGTGGACCAAACGGAAACCGGTACCCCTGGGGAGACGAATTCGATTCTGAAAAGGTCAACTACGAAAAGCGGTTCGACAGCACCCTGCCCGTAGATGCCCTGCCTGCCGGGGTGAGCTATTACGGTGCGCATCATATGGCCGGCAACGTCTTCGAATGGGTGGCGGATTGGTATCAACCGGATTATCGAGGCGTCACTAAAAATGTCGCCAACCCGACTGGCCCCAAGGAACCGGTCTGGCTCGGCGCCACCGCAACCTATGTGGATCGCCTCACCGTCGGAGAGAAGCGAGTCATCCGTGGCGGATCCTGGATCGCCCCGCAGGCCAGCCTCACCACGACGCATCGCTTTTGGAACGACCCGATGAACAATAGTTACGGCGTCGGACTGGGTTTCCGCTGCGCCAAAACCGCGCCGGTGGAAATCGACCAGCATATCCGCGAGATGCACGTGCGTACACTGGCCAGCATGGGAAAGGAAGATTACAAAGCCGCCCAGGGGTTCGTGGAAGAAGGCCTGAAACTGGACCCCACGAACGACCTGCTACTCCAGCTCCGTGAGCAGATTAGGAAGACCACCGAAGGGCCGAAGCGCCTCCCCTAACCGGCACAGGAGTGACAGATGAGCACGCAACAAAGAGAATGGGCAACGATGCTGCAGGTACTCCTTCTGAGCGCATGGGTCCTCTCGCTAACGCCGCCGGCTCAGGCGGATCCACTCCTCCGGCCCGACCACGGCCGGAATGTGGAAGCCGTGCAGGCCCTTCACAAGGCCCAGCATGAAGTGGATCGTGCCTGGGAAGCCTTTCACAAGGCGGCACTCGGAGGCACCTTGGCCTCACCGGCAGTCCAAGCGGATATCGAGCTAGCCCTCCACGATTCCCGCAGCCTGCTGGTCAAAGCCAGGGAGGCAGCGGACCGTGGCGACCAGGCATCCCTCCAGACCGTGCTAAACCGTATTGACGAGCTGACGAAACGAGCCATCGAAGAAAGTCAGGAGCAGAAACGATGACGGGATGTCTATTGAGAAAGCTGAGCCAAACGGTTGCCCTCGGCCTGGCAACCTTGCTGAGCATGATGCCTCACCCGGTCCAAGCCGGCCATCCGGACGAAACGCGTGACCCTGTCCCTATGGTACTCATACCCGAAGGACCATTTCTGATGGGCAGCAGGAACGGACAGGGACGAGACGACGAACGGCCACAACGCACCGTGCACGTGCAAGCCTTTGAGATCGACTCGGTGGAAGTCACCAATGCCCGATTCCTCGCATTTGTCGAAGCCACAGGCCACCACCTCCCTCCCAATCCCTATGGGGCCGGCACCCTGACATCGGCCACAGGCATCGAAGAGCTTCCCGTGGTCCAGGTCAATTGGCATGATGCCGCGGACTACTGTCAGTGGGCAGGCAAGAGGCTGCCGACCGAAGCGGAATGGGAAAAGGCCGCGCGTGGGACGGATGGACGCCTCTATCCTTGGGGCAACGACTCCCCCACCGTCCAACGTGCCAACTACGAACGCGAATGGGACGATGGAAAAGCGCTTCGTCCCGTCGGAACCCTGCCTGATGGCCGGTCACCCTACGGGGTTCATGACCTGTCGGGCAATGCCAGGGAATGGGTGCAGGATTGGTACGCGCCGGACTACTATGGACAGGCGCCTGACCGGAATCCAGGCGGCCCTGAAAAAGGCGTGCTCAAGGTGATCCGAGGGGGGTCTTGGCACAGTCCCCTCGCGGATATCACCGCCACGGCGAGAGGTCGCGGGGGCTTCGCACTCCGCACCCACGGGACAGGATTTCGTTGTGCGAAAGATGTTACGTCGCAGTAACCCAAGCAGCGAGGCACACCATGCATGTCGTGATTGCCGGAGGAACAGGTTTTATCGGCCAGGCCCTCTGCCAGAGCTTGATTCAGGACGGCCATGAACTGACCGTGCTGGCCCGCAATCCGAGCCTCGCCAAGAGTCGCCTTGATCCCCGAATCACAGTCATCGGCTGGGACGGTCGCAGCCATGGAGCCTGGGAGCACGTCCTCGCGGGAGCCGAGGCGGTCGTCAACCTTTCCGGCGAGCCAGTCGCCGACGCACGCTGGACGAAGACGCGTCAACAAGTCTTGCACGATAGCCGCATCGGGGCCACTCAACTCCTGGTCGAGGCTATCAGAGCCTTTTCACAACACCCTCGCACGCTCATCAATGCCTCCGCGATCGGTTACTACGGGCCCTCCGGCTCGACACCCTTGTTCGAAGAGGCGCCGGCCGGTGCGGGGTTCCTGGCGGACCTCTGCAAGGACTGGGAAAAGGAGGCTGTGCAGGCCGAAGCCTATGGGGTACGGGTTGCTCGGCTCCGGATCGGCATGGTGCTCGATCGGGAGGGCGGCGCTTTGCCGCGGATGCTTCCGCCGTTCCGGTTTTTCTTGGGCGGCCCCATCTCACCCGGCGACCAGTGGGTTTCCTGGATCCATCGGCAAGATCTGATCGGCCTGATCCGATGGGCCCTCACCGATGCAAGGATCAGCGGGCCGGTCAACGCAGTGGCCCCCGGTGCCGTGACAATGAAGGAGTTCTGCCGGACTCTGGGCCAGGCTCTGGGGCGTCCCTCTTGGATTCCAGTCCCAGCCTTCGCCCTGCGGCTTGCACTTGGCGAGCTATCCACGCTGTTAACCACCGGTCAGAGGGTAGAACCGGCGGTAGCCATCCGGGGCGGCTTCCGCTTCCGATATCCGAGTCTGAAGGCAGCCCTGGAGGAAATAGTTGAAACGGCTCCTCGAACGGCGATGCCGATGCAGGCCTCGCTCTAGAAGGAGCCATCACCGACACACCACCAGAGAAAGGAGAGCGCACCATGAAATCCACAACCATGATGATTGGCAGCGTGCTGATGCTTGCCATGACCGGAGCGACCGGATGTGCGACAGCGCCGCCTGCTGGACAAGGCACGACTCAGGCAACGGCCACGCAGCAGGCCGGTGATCTGGCGTTCCAGTACAGGCGCCAGGCAATGGAACTCCGCGAACTGGCCCGACACCACGAACTGGAAGCTCAGGTGCTGGCGACCATGAAAGGCAGCGAGCACGAGGAGACACTACGCAGCCTCGATCTCGCCAAGTCTCTGTTGGCGGCGGCTGACGAGGCCGACCAGATCGCACGGGAGTATCGGCGGCAGATTCCGCATAACCGGGTGTACTGACCGTCACCGAGGCGAGGATGAAGATATGGCTGCAATACCTAGAGACTGTGGCAGCCGGCCTGCTGGTCGGAAAGATCGTGTTGTTCTCCGTGGTCGTGGCGCCCATTTTGGCCAAGACCCTCGAACCTCCCGTGTTCGGCCGCACCATACGGGTACTTTTCCCGGCCTATTATGCGCTGGGAATGGGAGCTGCAGCCCTCGGCCTGGCCACCCGCGCCGGCCAAGTTGCTGGGGCGCGGGCCAGCGGGACGGACGCGATGATGCTCGGCCTATGGGGCTGCGTCTTCGCGCTTGAATGGTACAGTCGCTCGGCTTTGACGCCCCGGATGAATGCACTGCGCGACCTTCTTACCGAAAGGGGGCAGCCCAATCCACAAGAGGAGCAGAAGCGTCGCGAATGGGATTCCCTGCACCGGCGGGCGGTGCAGATCAACGGGGTCGTACTTGTCGTGGGGCTGATAGCCTTAGGCTTTGCCTAACAGTCCATGCCAATAATCAGAGGAGGTACGTCATGCGGAAACAATCCATCAAGGAAGCGGCTCTGAATCCATCTCGTCGGGAGCTGTTGATCAAGAGCGGGTGGCTGGCATTGGGGCTGCTGGCTCTCGGCCAGACCGGACGAGCCCTTGCAGACGAGGGCCATCCCAAGATGAAAGAAGGTCACGGCCAAGAGAGTTATCGGGAGGACCCAACGTTTCCGAAGGGCGTCATCGGCATCGCCCTACACCTGTCGGCCAAGCGGGTGGGAGACCCCGCCATGCTATACGTCGGCAGCGTCCATCCGGAGGGGCCGGCGGGCAAGGCCGGTCTGGCCCACGGGGACGAACTCGTCGCCGTGGATGGGGCCGCTTTGACCGGGAAAACTTACGAGGAGGTTGTGAAAATGGTGCGGGGCGAGATTGGCTCCTCCGTGAAACTGGGAGTCAAGCGGGAGGATCAGCTTCGCGAGGTCACGATCCCCCGCGTGGCCGAAGAGGAACTCTACCGGAAGAAGAAGGCGACCTGACAAGAAGAGACACCCATGCGCACCGGCATCATGACCACATTACTGCTGCTCTCCAGCCTCCTGACGGGACACGACTATCAGGACGCCGCGGCGGCGGCGGATGATGGATCCCAGGTGGCCATCGTCACCCCGAAGAACGGGCAGGTCATCGCGGGCGGGGATGTAGATGTGCAGTTCAAGCTGGTCAAGGGGAACCAGGCCTATCACGCCCACGTGTTCCTGGACGGCCAGTACCAGACGGCCTTTCACAGTCCGTTGATGGGGCTGAAGCCGGGCCCCCATGAGATCAAGGTCATTGCGGCCACAGCCGATCACCGTCTGCTGAAGGCTGCCGATGCGGTACGATTTGAAGTCCGCTAAGCCAGGCGAGCCGCTGCTTGGGAAGCACCGGACCTCCTTCGGTTCACTTTTCAAGGGCGGTCGATGCCCCCTCGCCCATCGGGCGACGGCTCATCACTCGCCTGGCCCTTTCTGCCGCCCGGCCGTCGGCCGACAGGCCGGGCGGAAGCAGGAAAATGTCGGCTTCAAGAAGCTGTGAGGTGCCCCTATGAATCGATCGATGCAGAGCGCCAAGGCAGGGCTGTTGATACTGGCCGCAGCTTTCGCCGCGACTATCCCGTGGGAGCCCGCCGCCCTGGCCGGGCGTTCAGTTCCGACCCAGGCCCGAATGGCCGAGGACCACATGAGTCGAGCGAAGGTCTTTCTTGCCGCCGGGGACTACCGGCATGCCCTGCAAGCCTGCGAGCTCATGATCCAGGAACGCCCGTCGGCGGCCGGGTATGTGTACCTCACCTATGTGTACCAGGCCATCGACGGGTACCTGGAGCACCTGGCAAAAACGGATCAATGGATCTTGGTGGACCAGCTCTACTTCAATTTGGCCTACCGGGACCCGCAGGACCTGGTGGATCCTCCGGGGGGCATGGCACGTATGGCGAAGGAAATGATCCAGACTAGCGTGCGCCAGCAGGCGGACGTGAGCGCAGCCATGGCAACCCGGCTGGATAAGTCGGCCACCGAACAGTTATGGCAGCAGCAGACCGCGTGGCGCCAGTCCAACCCTGATCGGTGGTGGGCCGGCGCGCCGGCCGGCTGGGACTGGTGACAGTAGCAATCTTAGTCGAACGGCGGAAGGGACTGAGAAGATGAAGCAGACACGCAGCGGACGGGATATCAAGCTTCTGGGAGGACTCTTTCTGCTCGTGGGAGTCGTAGATCTGATCATCATCGCCCTCTACCCGGAGTACTCATTGAAAATCTTCGGTTCCACCTTGGACGGGCTGGCGGGGTTTCTGGTCAAGCTGCAATCTCCCGCCTTGCACTTGCTCATCGGCTACGGGTTTCTCCTTCTGCGGCCCTGGGCCTGGGGACTCAGCCTGGCCTACGCCGGATTCGGCATCGCCAGCGAAGCCATGAATCAGATGACCTGGGGGTTCAGCCCCGTCCGGTCAACCTTCATGCTGACCACCCTGCTCTTCGCCTGGTACCTCGTCCGGCGCCGCGAGGTCTTCTCCGACGAGGGGACATGGCCGGGCGGATCGGCCTCGGATCATGAGGGAATCTCCCGATGAAAAGCATCGTGTGGTTTAGACGCGATTTGAGGATGCACGACCAGCCGGCCTGGGCGGCGGCCTGGGCTGAGTGCAATGAAGTGATTCCTCTCTTCATCTTCGATGAGCCGCTGCTCCAGTCGAAGCAGTTCGGCTCAGCCTGCGTGAACTTTATGCTCAGTGCCCTGGACGACCTGGCTCGGTCTCTCGCCGCCATGGGTCTGTCTCTCCAGTGGCGCCGGGGCGAGCCAGTCGAGGAACTGACACGGGCGGCGCGCGAACTGCGCATCGATGCGGTCTACTGGAATCGGGACTATGAGCCGGCCGCAAGGGTGCGGGACGAGGCCGTCACCCACTCGCTCCTCCGACAGGGAATCCAGGTCCGGACCTTCAAAGACCACGTGGTGTTCGAAACCGGGGAGATCACGTCGGCGACCGGCGATCCGCTTCAACGCTATAGCGCCTACCGGGCGCGGTGGTGGAAACAGTGGCATGCCTCCCCTCAACTGGTCATACCCCAGCCTGCCAAGCCGAACAACACGATGCTTGTCGGCGCGGAGCAGTCGATCGAACTCCCTTCTGCAACCGACCTCGGTTACGAGCACGTAACGCCGATCATGCTCGGCGGGGAGACTGCGGCCAGACGGCGACTGCGATGGTTCTTGAGCGGACCGATCCAAGACTATGCCGACGGTCGCAACCGTCCTGCGGCGGACGGCACCTCGATGCTTTCGCCGCACTTCCGGTTTGGGACGGTCTCGACGCGCAGCGCAGTCCATGCCGCCCTTGCAGCGCTTGCGCGACACGGTCTGGCCTGGCGGACCGGCGTGCAGACCTGGGTGGACGAACTGATCTGGCGGGACTTCTTCCTGCATATCCTTGCAGCCTTTCCACAAGTGGCGACCCGCCCGTTCCGCTCGACCACCGTCCCGCCGTACCGAACGGACGTGCAACTCTTCGATGCCTGGCGCCAAGGGCGCACCGGCTTTCCGCTGGTGGATGCCGGCATGCGACAGCTCAACCAGGACGGCTGGATGCACAACCGGGTCCGCATGGTGGCCGCGTCCTTTCTGGTCAAGGATCTGCAGCTGGACTGGCGGACGGGGGAACGGTATTTCATGGAACACCTTCTTGATGCAGACCTGGCCGCCAATAACGGGAACTGGCAATGGTGCGCCTCCACCGGCACAGATGCGATGCCCGGTTATCGGATCTTCAACCCCGCCCTCCAGGCCAAGAAATTCGATCCGGACGGAGACTACATCCGCCGGTACGTGCCTGAGTTGGCGAGCCTTCCGGTCAAGCTCATTCATCAGCCTGACCTCATGACTGTCGAGGAGCAGGCTCGCTATGCCTGCCAATCCGGTCGAGAGTATCCGAGACCGATCGTGGACCACAATAAGGCACGCATGCGGTATCTCAAGCAGGTCAAGGCATGATGCCCAACGAAGGCTGAAGAGGAGGCTGTGATGGGAGAATACCGAAGAGGAGTGGTGCTCGTCGGTCATGGCGGCGTCCCTAAGGATTGTCCGCAGGACTTGATCGTACAACTCAAGGGCCTGGAACGCCGACGCCGGGCCGCCTGTCTCTCGCCGACACAGGAAGAGGTCGAGCTGGACCGGCGCATTCGCCGCTGGCCGCGCACCCAGAAAACGGACCCCTATCGGGCGGGTCTGGAGATACTGGCTGCCCGGCTCAGACCACTTCTCGACGGGATGACTCTCAAAACCGCATACAACGAGTTTTGCGCGCCGAGTCTTGAAGAAGCGATCGACGAATGCATCGCCGAGGGCGTTTCCGACGTGACCGTGCTCACCACTATGTTCACCCCCGGCGGGTCTCATTCAGAAGTCGAGATTCCCGAAGCGTTACAGACCCTGCGTGCTCGCCACCCTTCCGCTTCCATTCGTTACGCCTGGCCCTTCGACCTCGACCTCGTGGTGAGTTTGCTGGCGGAACACCTGAAGGGATTTCAGCACGCATGACCGGCCCAGCGCACATCCGAATCGGTATCAGCCGCTGTCTGCTCGGAGACGAGGTCCGGTTCGACGGCGGACACAAGCGGGACGCGTTTCTGGCTGACACCCTGGCCCGGCACGTCGAGTGGGTCCCCGTCTGCCCCGAGGTCGAAGCCGGGTTCGGCACGCCGCGGGAAGCCATGCGGCTGGTCGGAGAACCTGGCTCGATCCGACTGGTCACCATCAAGACGGGCCTCGATCATACCCACGTGATGGAGCGATTCTCCCACAGTCGCATGCGAGAGCTCGAGGCTCTGGACCTGTCCGGCTACGTGTTCAAGAAGGACTCGCCGAGCTGCGGCGTGGAACGCGTGCGTCTCTACACCCCGCAAGGAATGCCGAGCCGAAAGGGCGTGGGGATTTTTGCACGGGCGTTCCAAGAACATTTCCCGCTGGTTCCAGTCGAAGAAGAAGGGCGTCTCAACGATCCGGTGATCCGAGATAACTTCATCGAACGGGTGTTCTGCTATCACCGGTGGCGCGCCTTGACGCAAGCCCGCATCACCCGCCAAGCCCTGGTGGCCTTCCACACCGAACACAAATACCTCCTCCTCGCCCACAGCCGAGAGCATTACCAGGCGCTCGGCCGGCTTGTAGGGAATGCTCATCTGCACAGCTCTTCCGATCTGGCCCGGCAGTATGGGGCCCGGTTTATGGAGGCGCTCAAAGTCAAGGCCACGGTGCGCAAGCATGTCAACGTGCTCCACCACATTGTAGGCTACTTCACGGATCGACTCAGCGCCGCCGAAAAAGAGGAACTCCATGATGTGATCCGGGACTACCACAAGGGTCTCACGCCCTTGATCGTTCCGCTGACGCTTGTGAAACACTATGTCCGCCTTTTCGACGTCACGTATATGCAAAATCAGGTCTACCTGAATCCACATCCCAAAGAATTGATGCTGCGGAACCGGGTCTAAGAATAACCGGAAGCGGAGCAATCCGAACATGATCAGGCGTCGTAAGAGCTTAAGGAATGATCCGACAGACCGACCCTAGAACAATCGCCTTCTTGAAGCGCACCGGACACGGGGCGGCTACCGCTCTCATCATTGCCTGCTGCTGGCTTGGGTCGGCGGGGATGAGCGCGGCTGCGGAAATCGAAGGCGTCCACTTTGCTGATCGCTATCAAGCCGGAGCGATCACCCTGCCCCTCAAGGGTGTGGGACTTGCCCGCTTTCTCTTCTCCGTCAAGGTCTATGTCGCCGCGCTCTACCTTAGCAAGGAGGTGCCGCCTGAGAAGATCCTCTCGGACGTGCCCAAACGGCTCGAGCTGCAGTATTTCCAGCCGATTAGCGGCCCCGACTTTGGCAGGGCAGCCGAGGACGTCATGGCTGAAAACGTCCCGGCCTCCACGATCGCCTCGCTCCGTCCCCGTATCGCCAGGCTGCACAGCCTGTATGAAAACGTGAAGCCGGGCGACCGCTACGCCCTCACCTATGTCCCGGGAGTCGGGACGGAATTGGCCTTAAACGGGATACCGAAAGGCACCATCGAAGGGGAGGACTTCGCGGCAGCCTATTTCGCCATCTGGCTGGGTCCGAAACCGATCAGCACAGGCCTGAAGTCCCAGATGTTGGCGGGCCCATGACCCGCACCGACCGTCACAGACCATTCACTTGGAGAACGAAATGATGTCGCGACCTTCGGTGTTCCTCTCGAAAGCGCCCAATCTGGTGCTGTCGTTTATCCGCTGGTTCGACGCCTGGGCCGGCGTGGACAAGCTGCAGGAGAACGATCCGCAACGTGTGGACTGGAGCCGGGTCGTGCCCTTCATCGGCGTGCACCTCATGTGTCTCGGCGTCTTCTGGGTCGGCTGGAGCTGGACGGCGGTCTCCGTCGCGGCGGCCCTCTATGCGATCAGGATGTTCGCCATCACCGGGTTCTACCACCGCTACTTTTCTCACCGGTCGTTCAAAACCGGCCGCTGGTGCCAGTTGGCCTTTGCGATCCTGGGGGCGTCCGCGGTGCAACGCGGCCCACTCTGGTGGGCCGCCCACCACCGGAACCACCATCGGCACTCCGACCAGGAGTCCGACGTACACTCGCCGTGCCGTCATGGCTTGATCTGGAGTCACATGGGCTGGATTACGTCGAGACCGAATTTCGTGACCCGGTTGAAAGCCGTGCCCGACCTCGTTGAATTCCCGGAACTCCGCTTCCTGGATCGCTTCGACATCCTGGTGCCGACGCTTCTGGGCGTCGCCCTTTATTATCTCGGTGTCCTGCTGGCCACCGTGGCCCCCGAACTCGGCACCAACGGCCCCCAGATGCTGATCTGGGGATTTTTCATCTCCACTATCGTCCTGTTCCACTGTACCAACACCGTCAATTCCCTGGCCCACCGAATCGGGACTCAACGGTACGACACGCAAGACAAGAGCCGGAATAATTTGTTCCTCGCCCTGATCACCTTCGGCGAGGGATGGCACAACAACCACCACCACTACCCGTCATCGGCCCGGCAAGGTTTCTACTGGTGGGAGATCGATCTCACCTACTATGGCCTCGTGTTGTTGTCCTGGCTGGGGTTGATCTGGGACCTGAGACCCGTCCCCGTCCACGTGCGCGACGCCGGGCGGATCGATAAGAGGACCGCCGCATGAGCCAGCCTGTTGAAACCTTCAAGGACGTATTCAACCGACTGCACGGCCGGACGCTGGCCTTGCTCGACGACCTCTACGATGCAGGCATCGTCTTCAAGGATCCCCTGCATGAAATCCAGGGGCTGCCCGCCCTGCGTCGATACTTCGAACGGTTGTATGAGGGAGTGCGCCATTGTTCCTTCACCTTTGAAGACGAAGTGGTGGGCGAGCACCGAGCCATGCTGACCTGGACCATGCACTTAGAGCATGCCGGCCTCTGCAGAGGCCGGCGACTCCATCTTCCAGGCGCCTCCCACATCCGGTTTGCCGACAAGGTCCAGTACCATCGCGACTACTTCGACGTAGGGGCGCTGCTGTACGAGCGGGTCCCCCTGCTGGGACCCTTGGTTTGTGTGATCAAGTCACGGGTCTAGGAACGACGATACGCACGGGAGGAAACGGACATGGCCAGACAAGATTTCGCCGGCCGACGAGTCTGGATCACCGGCGCCTCGACCGGCATCGGCCGCGCAGTTGCGCTGGAACTCCTCGCGCGCGAGGGGACAGTCATCGCATCCGCACGCAGCCGAGACGGTCTGGAACGCGTGGGTGCGGACTCTGCGACCGATCGCCTTCACGTCCTGCCGCTGGATGTCACCGACCGCGAGGCCACGCTCGCCACGGCGCAGACGATCCGCGAACGATTCGGCGGCCTGGACATCGCGTTCTTCAACGCCGGCACCTGCGAGTATGTGGACGCGCGCCGGTTCGATAGCGCCCTGTTCGAGCGCGTGATGCGAACCAACTTTCTGAGCGTGGTCTACGGCATCGAAGCAGCCCTGCCGCTGTTGCGGGAGTCGACGCATCCTCACCTCGTCGGCATGAGCAGCACCGTGGCCTACGGCGGCCTGCCGCGCGCAGAGGCCTATGGCGCCTCCAAGGCGGCGATCAAGTACATGCTCGAATCACTCCGCATTGATCTGCGGCAGGAGCACATCCCCGTCTCGATCGTCTGCCCCGGCTTCGTGAAGACCCCCCTCACGGACCGCAACGATTTTGCCATGCCCTTTGCGATCAGTGCCGAGCGCGCCGCCCGCTACATCGCCGACGGTGTCGCCGCGCAGCAGCACGAGATTCATTTTCCCAAGCGGTTCAGCGTGACCTTCAAACTGCTGGCGTTGCTGCCCAGTCGGGTCTACGCGGCCATTTGCTCAAAGATGGTGCGGCCGTCATGAAGATCGCCGTCGTCGGCACCGGCATCGCGGGAATGGTCGCAGCCTACCTGCTCCACCAGGAGCACGAGATCACGGTCTTTGAAGCCAACGACTATATCGGCGGCCATACCAATACCATCGACGTCGAACAGGACGGCATGACCTACGCGGTGGACACCGGCTTTATCGTCTACAACGACTGGACCTATCCGAATTTCATCAAGCTGCTGGCCAAGCTTGGCGTGGCCACGCAACCAAGTTCGATGAGCTTTAGCGTACGGGATGACCGGAGGGGGCTGGAGTACAACGGAACGTCGCTCAACGCCCTCTTCGCGCAGCGGCGCAACCTGTTCCGTCCGTCGTTCTACAGGATGATCCGCGACATCCTGCGCTTCAACCGCGAATCGAAAGAACTGTTGCAAACCGTCGACGACACGACGACGCTGCACGACTATCTGGCCGCCAATCGCTATTCGGTCGAATTCGTGCAGCACTACATCATCCCGATGGGCGCCGCGATCTGGTCGGCCGATCCGGTCCAGATGAAGAGCTTCCCTGCCCGCTACTTCGTCCGGTTTTTTGAGAATCACGGGATGCTGAGCGTGGACGACCGGCCGCAGTGGCGCGTGGTTACCGGCGGCTCCAAACGGTACGTCGAGGCGCTCGCCAAACCCTACCGCTCACGCATCCGGCTGCGTTGCCCCGTCCGTTCCATCAAGCGATCGTCCGGTCATGTCGACGTGACCGCGCAGCACTGGAACGGACCGACCGAAAGCCTCAGGTTCGATCGCCTGATCATGGCCGCCCACAGCGACCAGGCCCTGGCACTGTTGACCGACCCGACCGATGCGGAACGGGAGGTCCTCGGCACCATTCGTTACCAGGAGAATGAAGCCGTGCTGCACACGGACCGATCCCTGCTGCCGAAACGGCGGCTGGCCTGGGCCAGCTGGAACTACCACCTGTCCGACAAACCGACGAACCGGGTCGCCGTCACCTATCACATGAATACGCTGCAGAGCCTCCGCGCCCCTCGGGAGTTTTGCGTGACGCTTAACCGGACAGAGGCCATCGATCCGGCTGCCATCATCAAGCGCATCACCTACCATCACCCGGTCTATACGCGGGAGGCCGTGGCCGCGCAGCGGCGGCACGAGGAGATCAACGGCGTGAAGCGGACCTATTTCTGCGGCGCCTATTGGGGCTATGGATTCCACGAAGATGGGGTCAAGAGCGCGCTGACAGTCTGCCGGCGGTTCGGCAGCCAGTACGAAAGAGCCCTGGACTGATGAAGAGCTGCCTCTATGAAGGCCCGGTCCGCCACCGCCGCTTCAACCCCGCGGCCCATGCCTTCCACTATTCCCTCTTCATGCTGTACCTCGACCTGGATGAGCTGCCCACACTCTTCAAGGGCCGCTGGCTCTGGTCCTGCGATCGCTTCAACCTGGCCTGGTTCCAACGCAAGGACCATCTGGGCGATCCGGCCATCCCACTCGACCAAGCGGTTCGGGACCTGGTGGAACAGCAGACCGGGCGGAGACCGGCGGGGCCGATCCGGCTCCTGACGCACCTTCGCTACTTCGGCTACTGTTTCAACCCCGTGAGTTTCTACTTTTGCTACGACCGAGCCGATCGGCGGGTGGAGACCATCGTCGCGGAAGTCCACAACACGCCCTGGGGCGAGCAACACTGCTACGTCCTGGATGAATCGCGCAATGAAGCCAGGGGCGGCAAGAAACGCTTCCGATTCGACAAGGCCTTCCATGTGTCGCCCTTTATGGACATGGATTTCCAGTACGACTGGCGGTTCAGCGAACCAGGGGCAAAGTTGGCCGTGCACATGGACAACCTCAAAGCCGGACTCAAGGTCTTTGACGCGACGATGGCGCTCTCCCGGCATGAGATCACAGCTAAGTCCCTGGCCGGCGCGCTGCTGCGCTTCCCTTTCATGACGGGCAAGGTCATTGCAGGGATTTATTTTCAGGCCTTGCGCCTCTGGCTGAAACGCTGTCCCTTCTACACTCATCCCTCTCAACTCAAGGAGGCGCCGCCTGGGGCGGCGAAGAAACTCAGCACATGAAAACCATGCTCACCCATTCACAGACGTTCACCGCAGACCAACCCCGGCTTGGCCTGCTCGATCGGATCGGTCGCCGCGCCCTCTTCTCCCGCCTCCAAGGTTTGCAACGGGGCCGGATCACCGTCCTGGAAGGTCAGGAGCGCCTCACGTTCGGAAGTTTATCCACCGAGTACCCTCTCCAGGCGACGATCCTCGTGCATGATCCGCGCTGCTACAGCGAGATCGCCTTCGGGGGCAGTATCGGAGCCGGCGCCACCTACGCCGACGGCCATTGGTCCTGCGACGACCTCACGGCCCTGGTGCGCATCTTCGTCTTGAACCGGGCCGTGCTGGACGGGATGGAGAAGGGCCTTGCCTGGCTGACGACGCCGCTGCAGCGGGCTTACCATCGTGTGCGCAGCAACAGCAAGAGCGGCAGCCGCTCCAACATTGCCGCCCACTACGACCTGGGGAACGAGTTCTTTTCCATCATGCTGGACGAGACCATGATGTATTCCTGCGCCTTCTTCGAGCGGGAAGACAGCACGTTGTTTGAGGCCTCCATCATGAAGAACGACCGCATCTGCAAGAAGCTCCAGCTCGGCCCGCACGACCATCTCTTGGAGATCGGAACCGGCTGGGGGGGCTTTGCCATCCAGGCGGCGAAGGACTACGGCTGCCGGGTCACCACCACGACCATTTCGCACCAGCAGTACGAGGTGGCGATCCGGCGGATCAAGGAGGCAGGGCTTGCGGATCGCATCACGGTCGTCATGAAGGACTACCGGGACTTGCACGAGCTCGGCACCACGTTCGACAAGCTCGTCTCGATCGAGATGATCGAAGCGGTCGGCCATGCCTATTTCGACACGTACTTCAAGTCGTGCAGCGATCTCTTGAAGCCGGAAGGCAGGATGCTGCTCCAGGCCATTACCATCCAGGATCAGCAGTACGAGCGGGCCAAACGGTCGGTGGATTTCATCCAACGGCACATCTTTCCCGGCAGCTGCATTCCCTCCATCACGGCCCTCTGTACCTCCATCACCAGGGCCACGGACATGACGCTCTTCCATCTGGAAGACATCGGCGTCCACTACCCGGCCACCCTGCAGGGCTGGAAAGAGCGCTTGGCATCCAACCTCGCCCAGGTACGAGCCCTGGGCTACCCCGAGTCCTTCATCCGTCTGTGGGAGTTCTATCTCTGCTACTGCGAAGGTGGGTTTTTGGAGCGATCTATCAGCGATGTGCAAATGTTGCTGGTCAAGCCCGGCTATCGAGTACCCGTGAGGCACAAGGCGTAAGGTGTGAATGGTCAACCCTAGCCCGCCGCTGTTCCACCGGATCGCCAACCTCGTCGCCTTTCAAGTCGGCTGGTTTGCCTGTGTATTGGGTGCTGGCGCAAGCCGGCCATGGCTGGGGCCAGCGATAGTTGCGGGCCTGCTGGCCCTGCAGGCAATTGGGCTGCCTGAGTTGCGCCGGGCCTGGCCGTTCATCTTGCTTGTGGGGACGGCAGGCGCGGCACTCGATACGAGTCTCGCACTGGCGGGCATCTTCATGTTTCAGGCTGGTTTGCAGCCCACCTGGCTCTGCCCTCCCTGGCTGATCGCGGTCTGGATAATCTTCGCAAGCACCCTCCCAAGCTCGCTGCGCTGGCTGGCTGGGCATCAGGGGTTGGCTACTGTACTAGGCGCTGTGGCAGGACCGTTGAGTTACTATGCCGGCGTGACCTTGGGAGCCCTCGCCATGCCAGAGGATCCTATGCAAAGCCTCATCGTGTTGGCGGTCCTGTGGGGACTGCTCTTACCGAGCCTTCTGCATGTAATGAAGCGGATGGTATCAGGGAGAGCCAGTTCCTAGACCCAATCCGAGTCAGTCCGGTCGCGGGTGGAGCGGGCCTGTGCTCCAAGCGCCTGTCTGATCCGCTCACTCTCTGCATCCAACTCGGCCGCCTCCTGGTCGGTCAGCACCCAGGCCTCACCCGGCGCCAGCTCGATGCGATAATGATTCTTGCGAATCGAGAACCATTCGATGTAGGGATGCGGCCCGAGCAAAGGATGGGGGTCGAAGGAGATGAGGCTCACCTCCCCGACTTGCGGAACTTCCAAGTCAGCCAGCACCTGCCCGGCCAGGTCTTCATCCACAAAGGCACGGTTGCGGAACCGGATCGCTTTGCCGGCGATCTCGCCTTTGCAGTCCCCTTTCAAATACACGTCCACCGGCCCGAGCACGGCGAAGGTGATCCGTCCCACCACGCAACCGGCCGTGCGGTTGTCGAGGAAGCCCTCTTGCACCCAGCGACTATTGCCGAACTTCTGCGCCATATCTGTCGACGTTATTCGTGATTCGTTATCCGTTATTCGTAGGAACAGACTTTGGTAGCTCGTTTTTACGAATAACGAGTGACGAATGACGCACCTCGTCTTCTGACAGCTCCTTTTGCGGCGCCAAGCTGCCGAGCACCACCGCCACGAGAATCAGCCCGCTGCCGACCCATCCCTGGGCATCAAGCCGCTCCCCTAGAAAATACCAGGAGAGCCACGCCGCATAGGCCGGCTCGAGCGAAAAAATCAGGGCCACCTGCTGAGCCGGCAGCAATTGCTGCGCCCAGATCTGCACGGCAAACGCACCCGTGGCCAATACTCCCGTGATGAACAACGCGAGTGATACGACAAGCGTCGGCACGAGTTGGCCGGCCTGAGGGCCTTCGACAGCCATGGCCGGAACCATTAAGATCGTCGTGAAGAGCATCTGCCACAGGAAAAACGCCCAGGGCTGGCCCTCCCGCGTGTAGGTTTCCAGGCAGGCGATATGGCCGGCAAAGGCTGCGGCACAGGCCAGCGTCAAGAGATCGCCGACATTGACGGAGACCGACGGGTTCACCAGCAGCCAGAGGCCGGCCAGAGCTAGCCCGGCCGAGAGCCAGATCCGTCCCCCGAACCGGCCCAGATAGAGCGGCGTGAAGATCACGTACAGCGCGGTGATGAAGGCGGAGTTCGAGGCGGACGTGTACTGCAACCCGACGGTCTGTGTCACATAGCCGAGAAACAGGAACCCCGTCGCAATGCCGCTGATGCGCAGCAGGCGGCGGTCCATGCTGAGCCGCTGGCCCAAGGCGAAGAATAGACCCAGCACCAGAAGGGTCCCCAGAAGAAATCGGAAGGCAAGAAAACTAAATGGGGGGATGTGAGCCAGCGCGGCTTTGGTGGCCGGGAACGTGGCGCCCCAGACCAAGGTGCTTAGGAAAATGGCGAGCTGAGGCATAGGCGCTCAGGAACGTAGTTCGTCACTCGTCATTCGCAAAAGAACTTCAGAGGCTCCTCCGCCGAACGCTCTTCCCTCCGATACACGAATAACGGATGACGAATAACGAATCACGCTCTCCTAGGGTTTGCACAGAGGACATTTCTGCTGGAAGGTCACGCCGGCCTGCTCCATGGCGGCCAACGCCCGCTCCTTGTCCGGGTAGTCGAACCAGCCTCCCTCCCAGAAATCCGTCCGGATGAAGTTGGACGGCACCTCCGCGCACCGTTCGCGGTGGAGCGTCGCCCGGTCGATCGAGCGTGCAATGTGAACCCAATACACCATGACAAGATCAGGGAAACGACAACAAGGGAAAAGTGGGTTTTGGCGGGTTAGGGGAGGAGTTGCCACTCGTCCTTTTCGATGAACACCTTCTGGCCGGCCTCGAGCTTCTTCACGTCCTCCTTTTCGAAGATACGGAAATACCTCTCGATCCGGTCCGGGTCATCGATCCGCTCTTCCTGCGTCATCCCGGTCGTCAGCTTATACTTGCGAATCAACAACGGCATGCAATCCCCCCATACCAAGCCAGCATAAAGCAGTCAGTTTTCAGCCATCAGTCTTCAGTCATGAAACCGAGAATCGATAATTGAGGACTGACAACTTCTCTTTATTCTGGAGCTAAGAGTTGCTTTACCTCCAGCGGCTCCCCTCGTTCTTCGCCCACGGTTCGTGGTAACATACTTGACCATCGGAGCTGCGGTCAAGTGCCGGGCAGGAGGGCCTGCACCGGCGGCGGTCGAATCCGGTCGGTATTTCGGCTATACTGTAAACAAGCAGTCGAGAAACCATCTGTTCTTAAGGCGTGGAGGAGTCCGATGCCGCTCTACGAATATCGCTGTGAAGGCTGCGGTCAGCAGTTCGAGCAGGTGCAGCCGGTCAGTTTCCGCGCGGAAGACACAGTCTGCCCCTATTGCCAAGCCAGAAAATCCACCAGGTTGTTGTCCTCGTTTGCCTCCAAAGTCGTCGGCGACCACAAGCCAGGTTTCAAGGAGATGAAGGCCTACAACATGCTGAACGAGCGCATGGACAAGTTTTCGAAATTGCCCCCCGCCTGGGGACGTCGAGTCAACCCCGACTCGTCGAGCGCCGGGCCGCCCACACGCTCGGAACCCAAGGGAGGGAGCAATCAAGGCGAAACCTGACGTGACTGCCACAGCCTCCCCCCTTTGGCCTGTGGAACCCTCCCTTGACTTTGCCCGTCCCCTGATCGATCATGCGTTCGCTTCCAAATCATTACGCGGTTCTTCTGAGCAGCCTCACATGGACGGCCACGCACCAGCCACGTTGTTCGGGCAAGAAATGGGAGATGGAGAGCGCCCGCCGATCAAACGAAGTTTGATTGATCTTTCGCTGGAGGCAAAGTAACTATCCGTCCCCTTTTGACCCGTCGAGAGCCTCTGGGTCGAGCGATCGAAGGGGACGGCTCAACCGAAGGTTGATTCATATTCACTAGAGGCAAAGTAACTCTCCGCTGCGAGTTGATCGAACGCAGCGGTTCTAGCAAGCTTGGTATGGAGGGTTCATGCAGCGTAGAATTCTTCTCAGTGTAGGGCTTTGTCTCTTCAGCTTCTCGGCTGCCATCCAGACCGCGGGAGCCGAGGTCTCGGGCTCGCTCGCCATTGCCGGGAACGGCCCTGAGTTGGTCGTCATCGAGAAGCTGGCCAGGGCCTTTGAAAAAGCCAACCCCAGGGCCTATGTGGATGTGCTCTGGGACGAAACCTCCAAACCGATCGATCTCGTCAAGTCAGGCCAAGCGCAGATCGCCGTCACGGGTAAAGAAGCCCCTGGTCTCAAGGCAACCCCCATCGCCTGGGACGGCATCGCGGTCATGGTCAACCTCTCGAACCAGACGAAAGAAGTCACCAAGCAACAGGTGGCCGACATTTTTACAGGGAAAGTGAAATTCTGGTCGGAGTTGGGCGGACCGGAGACCAGGGTGCTGATCCTCGACCGCCCGGCAAACCGCAACATCCGCGATGTCTTCGAACGGTACCTGGGGATCGCGGGAAAAATTCAGGACGGCGCCAAAGTGATCGGGCCGGATGACAAGGCCATCAAGACCGTGGCCGGCACCCTCCCGCCCCTGTCCGCCGTCACCTACGTGTCCCTCGGGCCGGCGCTGGAAGCCGTCAGCTCCGGTGTCGCGGTGCGCCTGCTGCCGATCGACAAGGTGGAGCCGGAAGAGCCTCCCGTGAAGGACGGCCGCTATCAACTCCGCCGCCCGGTGCTCTTGCTGACCAAGCAGGAGGCAAATCCCACGGCGGAAGCCTTCCAGGCCTTTGCGCTCTCGAAGGACGGACAGAAAATTCTTGATGAAGTGTATACTCCCCTGGAGCAAAAATAATTCGACCTGTATTATTTGATCCTTGATTAATATTTACTGGAGGCACAAAACCTCTCCGCTGCGATCTGACCTGTCGAGCCTTCGACCCCGCTCAGGCTCGACTCCGAGCGAGGTCGAGGGGTCGAGAGCCTCCCCGTCGAGAGCCTCTGGGTCGAACGATGGGTCGAACGATCGAACGCAGCGGTTCAAGCGAAGCTTGAAGAATGTAAACCCACTGGTGGCAAAAAACTTCTCCCGGCGCATTTGATCGAAGCGCCGGGCTCTAGCAAGCTTGGTATGGAGGCCTCTATGTTCAAGCACTTTTCGGTCATGATGATTGTGTTGGCCATCTGTGCCTCCGGTCATACGATTTGGGCGGCCGAGGGCGCCGCTCCCGAGGGTACGATGGAAGAAGGCACCGGCTTCAGCCTGTTCGGGACCGAGTCGATCAAAGGGTTCGACGCCTCTAAGGTGGAGAAAGACCCGATTTGCGATCGGAACAAGCGTCCCAAAATCTTCAAGGTGGAACCGGACGAAGCCAAGCCCGGCGACAAGGTCGTCATTAAGGGGGAGAACTTTGGCACCAAGGAGTGCTTCCAGGGCGTAGCGTTCAGCGCCACCGGCGGCGCGGCGGTCAAGTACACGTTCGTGAACGAGACGACGATCGAGGCGATTGTTCCGGAAGCCCGGGCCGGGATGTCTTTTATCGACATCGTCGCGGGCGGAGGCAACGCCCGCTCCAAGGCCTTCCTGATCAAGTCTCAGTAACGACTACCGGCAAGAGACGCGGGGCGAGAGGCTAGAGCAAGATACCCAGGCCTCTCCCCCCGCCACCTTGTACTCTTTACAACCCCTTACCCCAAACCCCTTGCCCCTTGCCGCTTCTCTTCGCGGTGTGCTACCTTACGCGGACTTTCGGCCCGGTTTTTCTGCCGCTCGGGTATTCTCGAGCCAACGGGACCTAATCCCATGATGTTTAAGAAAATTTTGGTGGCCAACCGAGGCGAGATCGCGATGCGGATCATCCGCGCCTGCCGCGAACTCTACATCGCCACCGCCGCCGTCTATTCCGAGACCGACTCCACCGGCATCTACGTCAAGAAAGCGGACGAGGCCTATCTGGTCGGACCGGGACCGGTCAAGGGGTTCCTTGACATGCAGCAGATCGTGGACTTGGCCCTGCGCATCGGCGCCGACGCGATCCACCCCGGCTACGGGTTCCTGTCCGAAAACGCGCAGTTCGCCCAGCTCTGCAGGACAGCAGGCGTGACCTTTATCGGCCCTTCTCCGCAGGCCATCAGTCTGATGGGCAGCAAAGTCCAGGCGCGGCAGTTGGCCAAGCAGATCGGAGTCCCGATCGTCCCCGGTACGGACGGAGCCGTCTCGGATGTGGGCGAGGCTCTGGTCTTCTGCCGGTCGGTCGGCTACCCCGTCATGATCAAGGCCAGCGCCGGCGGCGGCGGCCGAGGGCTCCGGGTCGTCCGCTCCGACGACGAGCTGCGCGCCAACATGGAGACCGCGGCCCGCGAGGCCCTGGCGGCCTTCGGCGACGGCGCGCTGTTCATCGAAAAATACGTGGAGCGGCCGCGCCATATCGAGTTTCAAATCCTCGCCGACCGTCACGGCAACGTGATCCACCTGGGCGAGCGTGATTGCTCGATCCAGCGCCGCCACCAGAAGCTGATCGAGATCGCGCCCTCCCTGATCCTGTCGCCGCGCCTGCGCCGTGAAATGGGCGAGGCTGCGACAGCCATCGCCCGCGCCGCGGACTACGACAACGCCGGCACCGTCGAGTTCCTTCTTGATCAGGAGGGCCGCTATTACTTCATCGAGATGAACCCGCGCATCCAGGTCGAGCACACCGTCACCGAGCAGATCACCGCAGTGGACATCGTGCGGTCCCAGATCTCCATCGCCGCCGGCCAGCCGCTGGAATTCAAGCAGGAGGACGTCACCCTGCAAGGCCACGCGATCCAGTGCCGGATCAACGCCGAAGACCCGCGGAACAACTTCCGGCCCTCGACCGGCACCATCACCGCCTATCTCTCGCCGGGGGGCATCGGGGTCCGCATCGACGGGGCGGTCTACAAGGACTATACGGTGCCGCCGCATTACGACGCGCTGTTGGCCAAGCTCACGGTGCGGGGCCGCACCTGGGATGAAACGGTCAGCCGCATGCACCGCTCGCTGGAAGAATTCGTCCTGCGCGGCGTCAAGACCACGATCCCGTTTCTCAAAAAGATCATGGAGGAGCCGGATTTCCGGGCCGGCCGCTTCGACACCTTCTACCTGGAAAGGCA
>Ga0233425_10002973_pt1 | contig 31948 bp, 25 predicted proteins | sample Watercolumn_Towu_2_FD_181712 | JGI IMG/M metagenome (GOLD analysis project Ga0233425, IMG submission 181712) | Freshwater microbial communities from Lake Towuti, South Sulawesi, Indonesia - Watercolumn_Towuti2014_140_MG | ecosystem: Environmental > Aquatic > Freshwater > Lake | place... | reverse complement strand
AAGGCCTCCTTAAAAAAGTTGGTTTGTTTTTGGAGGCCTTTATTATATTTCCAGCAAACTCGAAATTTCAATTTTTTAGTCTCACATGTATCTGAACCTAAACAAAGCCCCTTCCCCTAAAGTTAATTTTGTATTGACAAAAAAATATACTTAATTACAGTAGGGCACGAAAATTAAAAAAAAGATTTTTTATGAAAGGGCATCCCCGTGAAGCAAAGTTTTATAATAGCATTAATTGTTTTGACGGCATTTACACTAACAGGTGTTTGTCTTGCTGGGCCTAAAAAACGTAGAAAAACAGGAGCTGCTAGTGAAGAAGCAAGATCGTTTGCTGCTGTAGATGAATTAATTGAAAGTCTTAATGGGGAATCTGACAGAAGAGATTTTACAGATGAGGATTTTTCAGCATTAAAAGAGATGGACCTTTCAGGAAAAGAGATTGAAGGATATATTTTTGATGGAGCAATATTTCCAGAAAGAACAGATTTTAGTAATTCTAAAATATCGTGGTGTTCCTTCGAGGGGGCTTCAGTGATAAGGGCAAAATTTAAGGAGGCAAAAATAGTAGGATCATCTTTTGTTGGTGCAAAAATGTATTCAACAGATTTCACTCGTACTACAATTGTTTATTGTAATTTTGAGGGAACTTATTTTTCGGGGATAGTATATGGTTCTGGGGACAAATTATCAGTTCTAACTGAACCTACACTTTTTCTTTATACGACCATAAAAAATTGTAATTTTATTCGAGCTGTACTTAAGCGAGCTAATTTTACACAAGCTAGTGCTTGGTGGGAAACTTTGTTCAACAGCGCTAATATTGAGGAATGTGTTTTAGGCTTTAGGCACGTTGGTTATAGGGTGAATTTTAGACACTCTACACCAGCTTTTGATCCTGAACGTGAATGTGAGGGAGATTCAGTGATTGGAAAATTATTAGATTGGGCTTTGGGATGGCAAATAGATGATCCCGACCGGGCAAAATTTATATGGCAAGGTTATTTTGAAGATTTTTGTAAAGCAAATGCTCCTGAGGCCGCATCGGCTTTTTTACTCGAAGAAAGATAAGATTTGCAAGCAAGGATCTCTGGTGAAGAAAATATTTACGCTTGTATTTTTTGTTCTGGCAATTTTTGTAATATCTGACAATTGTTTTGCCGGACCTAAAAAACGTAGAAAAACAGAAACTGCTGGTGAAGAAAGTAAACCATTTGAAGTTGTAGATGAATTAATTAAAAGTCTTAATGGTGAGTCTGAGTTTGGAGCGCACGCTTGAGGGGGAGACAGTGATGCAGGGGTTGGGAATATGGTTTGATGATTTTTGTAGATCTTGGGGATGGAGGAGAAACCCTGCATATATTTCGGAGTTGTGGGAGGAAAAGAGGGCTGCGATTCGCAATATTGGCGAGTGCCGCGTGATCGTTTTTCTATTTTTAAGCCTGTGTTTCTTGAAGTAATAAGGCAACATGACGCTCAATTAACAGAGTTAGCTTTTAAACTTTGTGTGAAAGGTCTTACCACACTATTGGTTATTTAGGCCGATATTGGCATGTTTTTTGCATAGCCATTGAAAAAAGAAAAAGTTATCTCTTTACCTGGAATAACAAAAAGGGCTACTGAATAATGTTGATAGCCCTTTCATTTGCGATTTATGTTAAAAACGTGTTAAGAACCAGGTGTGAATAATAGATACTGCGGTGCATTTTTTGCTAATGATTTTTGTAGCGACTTAAAAGAAGTTGTGCTGGTTACTGTCCGTAGTACATCAAAAGCGGCAATGCCATCTAGGGGGGGGAAGGATATTTGTTTTGGATGTACTTTATGGCTTGTGTGATCCGATGAATCTTTTTGGGTCCTTCTCTCTAGTTCAGCTTGAGCTCTAGCGGCTAGGTCACCACAAAACATTCCATTGATATAACCTTTCATAAGATTAGGTGTGCTCAAATTTTTAAAATAAGGATCAATATCATCGCGCGCAGCACCTGTTTTGGTTGGTACTGGTAATTCTTCAAACTGATTTTCGCAAGTAAGATTTGCGGTAAAATTTATCTGAACATCCATATCTAAAGCTAAGAACCAATCACGTAATATTTGTTTTATCGCTGGTATTTTATTAGGGTGCATTCCCCCAGAATCTATATCACGGCTACCCCCGTAGGAATCATCAACAAAAAGAATATATGAAAATGAATATCCCTCTTTAATTAAACGATTAATGAAAATAAATTCTGCGAAACACCCGCCTGAACCAAAAAAACCCAAATTAAGTGATTTGGTTTTATCGGGATGTTTTTCTTTGAAGTCTTTAATATATTCATCTTCTTTTAGTTTGCGTGTTTCTCGATTAATACACGAACATTCTGAGGGAATTTGAGCTAGCATCTTTCTTAAATGGGCTATTTCTTCGTGGGTTTTCTTTTTCAAAATACCAAGGTCAATAAAATCATCTATTATGGCATTCATCGATGTTGGGTGGGAAAATGATGTTTTGGGTTCAGATCTTTCAGTTGTGGTGAATATCTCTGTCATGCTTGCTTCAGTACCTACAGGGGCCCTTCGTTCAAGCCTTTCTACTGTTTCTGCTGGAGATCTGCGATCGATACTTCCTGATGCTGATGCGGTAGGTACTGTTTCTGAACCAAATGAGTTTTGAATAAAAAATACCATTAATAAAATTAACAGTTTGAATTGTTTTTTTAATAGATCTTTTCTGAAAAAGTAATAGAAAAACATAAAAAACCTCCTTTTTTGGGTTTATTAGTTAATTTTTCTACTTCTGCTTGTTTTGAGTATAGCATATTGGTTTTTATTTTTAAATAGAAAATAAAAATTTGGCAAAAGGTCAGGATGTGGGTGTCCTGGTGAATGGAGCGGCAGTGATGGCAAATTAAAGATAGTGTAAATAGGTTGCAGATATTCTTGGGCTGTGGGGAAAAGAGGGGGTGGGTGTAAAGCAAACTGTTGAGTTTGCTGCGCAAGATGCAGAATTTGATAATTCAAGATTATTGGGTAAAACTTTATATATTTTTAAATTCCATCGTTATATTTTTGATTTCTATACGGTATAATAATTTTTATAGAAAGTATAATATAGAAAGTAAATTATGTGGGGGCCAGCAACGCTGGCCCCCATTTTTAAAAGCTTTAAATTTAAAGGGGAGAATTTATGAGAAAGTTTAATATAAAATTTTACTTTTCTTGCGCATTAGTTTTAGTAATTAGTCTTTTGTCTTGTGGTAAATCTCACGAGGTTCATAGTACCCCGCCTGCGCCTGATATTATACACAATGCTCATCTGTCTGGTGGCTGGTACTCTTTACAAAAAGATAAGCTAGAACAAGATCTTGATCTTTATTTCTCTTGCGCAAAAGAATCTTTAGCCCCATGGTCTGGTAAGACAAAACGGGATATTCGGGCACTAATTGTCCCTCATGCTGGGCACTATTACTCTGGGCTGTGTGCTGCTAGCGCTTATCAAGCGTTAGCACAAGACTCATCTTATTCGCGTGTAATTATTTTGTGTCCAAGTCATACTGCTTTTATCAGAGGCATAGCTGTTCCAGATTTTACTATCTATCGTACTGTGCTTGGTGATATCTCTATAGATAACTCTTCGATAGAGACACTTAAAAAAAATAGTAAAATATTTTCTGTTAATAGTGATGCTCATAACACAGAGCATGCTATAGAAATACAGTTGCCATTTTTACAAAAGAGATTAAATAAATTTTCTTTGGTCCCACTTATAGTTGGGCATCTTGTACAAAATGATTATAAAGAGATTGTAGAAGCTCTTAAAAAAATAATAGACCCTTCGACACTTGTGATAATCAGCACTGACTTTATACACTACGGCCCACAGTATGAGTATGAAATATTTGCTAAAGATATCTCTGCTAATATACGTTTTGTAGATTCACTTGTTGCGCATGCTGTTTATAATAGATCTATTGAAGAGTTTGATAAAATAATTCAGGATACAGGTGCGACAGTGTGTGGTCAAAATCCATTAAGGATATTACTTTTTCTTCTTGCTACAGGTGTTCTTGGTAATATCGATTCTAGATTGACATGTTATTACCAGTCTTCTTGTGTCAAAGATTTATGTAAAAATTCTGGAGCACTTAATGTAAGCGCTATATTTAATAATATTCCTGATAGTCAGGCTGGACAAAGTGTAAGTTATATGGGTGTAGTATTTACAACTAAAGACAAGTGGGCAAAAGAAGATCTATTATCACAGTTCGAAAAGAGAATGGTTGTAAATCTTGCCCGTGCTACAGTAGAGAACTCTTTTAAAACTAAAAGCACACAGGTAGAAGATCACCTGCTACCATTTGTGTTAAGTGAGAATTTAGAGAGAAACACAGGTGCGTTTGTGACGCTTAATAAAAAGAATGGAGAGTTAAGGGGATGTATAGGATCAATAGAGCCTGTTATGCCATTATTCCAGACAGTTATACAGATGGCTCGCTCGGCTGCATTTAATGACACTCGCTTTGCCCCATTAAAGAGAGATGAGCTTGATAATATTGTCTTTGATGTAACTGTTCTTACCCCTCCTGTAAAAGTTAATAGTTATAAAGATATTATTATTGGAACACACGGGGTTGTGTTAAATAAATTAAACGAGCGAGGTGTAAGAGTTACCAGCTCTGTGTTTTTGCCACAAGTCCCACCGGCATTTGGTTGGAATTTAGAGACTACACTTGAACAATTAAGTCTTAAAGCTGGACTTTTGCCTGATGCCTGGAAGAGCAGTTGTGAGTTTGAAGTCTTTGAAGGCTTTGAGATTCAAGAGCATTAATAAACTTTACTTTTTACCCAAACTTTTAATAGCCTGTTGTTATCTTGATTTTGATTTTTAAGGAGAAAGAGATGAGAGTGAAAAGCTATAAATATCTATTAATTATGGGTGTGTCTATAAGTTTAATTATAATTTTTGTTTCTTATTTATCACCTGCTGTAGTTGGAACTGTAACTGAAGGTTTTAAGATAGGGCCTGCTGTTTTTGGTGGTGCAAATAACTTGTATGTTGGAGCTCAAGAAAAAAGCAAGGGGGCTTTTGCTCTTTCTAGAACGCAGCTTAAGTATGATAGTAGTAAGGGAGCTTTTGTAATTAATGCAAAACCTCTTGCTCAACAGGATGCCTCTACAGATACTGCATTAAGCATAGAAGATCCAGCATTTGAGGCTGGGCCATTATATGATAAAGTTGTAAAAAATATTGCACTTGTTGGAAATCCAGATACGACAAGTTCTGTTAAATATTTTCCTGTTACAACTATTAGCGAAGATGCTGGTTTATATTTGGTTACAGATGTAGATGAAGGGTTGACTGTTTCTACATTAGAAAATGATATTAATATAACCAGAAAGACTGAAGGTGAAAGTGAAATTGCAGCTGTACCGGCCAATGGAATTCATGCACTTTCAGCAACAAAATCTGAGATAACGATAAAAGATAAAGATGATGATGTTGAAAAATCACAGCTTATATTCTGTGCAATTTCAAATGATGCAGAAAAGTGGCGAGGAACAGATACTGGTGGGATTTCAGGTTTTTCTGTTGTTAAAATAAATAAAAATACAGATACTAAGTGCAATGAGCTTATTCCTGTTGACGCCTCGGACTTTAGTAATACTGGTGTTAGTAATCAGTGTTTAAAGCTTAATCTTGCTAAGTGGGGACAAGATACAAGTGAAGAGGATGAGACTAAAGAAAAAGTTCCAGACAATTCTACTGGTGCGCTTTTAAAAGTTTTCGGTGATAAATATACTGCAACTGCGTCTTTAAACAAAGAAGAAACAGATATTCCTGGAGCTAAGGTGAATTTTTGGTGGGATAATGTTCTTGAACGTTTGTATATAGCACTCTCTGGGTTAAAAATTCCGGGCCCAACTGCTGTTGAAAAAAATGTTAAAAGTTTAAAAGCTTTTGAAGCGTTACCAGAAAAAGATTCTTTGCGAAAAATTTCTATACCTTCACAAAGTGATTTTACAGAACCAGAAATTATTTCGTCTGATGATAAGTTGGGCGTTGATGAATGGGATCGACAACTTGAGCAATGGATAAAATGGCATGGCAGTGAGCCAGTGACCATCTCTTGTGATGGGCTTGTTAATGGTAATGGAAAGATCACATCTAATGATATTGGAAATATTGTTGGGTGTCAGGAATTTGTTGACTTAATATCTTCCCATAAGCCTGTTCATATTATGCGTCCTGGTAGAGCTGATGCAACTCCTGCAGCAACAGGCGTTGGCCTTCTTGTTGGTAGAATAGAGATCGGGGATGATGATGAAGGTGTTGGTAAGCTTGTTGTTACTCCTGCTGTGCTTTTGACTGGTGATCAGGATTTATTAGCAAAAAGTGAAACTAAGGGGCTCTTTCCTATTGGGGATACAAAATATATAGTTGCTGCTACAGTTGCTGCAGGTGAAGATAATTCTCAAGTTGTTAATCTTCATAAAGTTAGAACAATGCATACAAGTACCGGTAAAACATATCTGCTTATTAATGGTGGGATTAGCGCTGGCGATGGAAGTAATGATGAAAAGAGTTGGATCTTTGCTTTACCTGTGTATGTTGGTGATTCTGAAAAGAATATTGGATTATTGCAAACTGTCTCTAAAGATGAAGATGGAAAACTAAATGAGGCTGTTGTTGGAGAAGATACTACATTTGCTACAACCGGTGCATGGGTTGATAGATCTAATTGGACAAAGGGGCCGGTTGTTGGTACATCTGTTTCTGGTCTGGATGTTGTTGTTGGTAAAGATCCTAGGTATATAATAGCTGTGCCAGCAAGTACAGAGTATACGTCAAATAAAGTTCTAACAGAGGATATTAAGGTATGTTCAGGGTCTACACTTGCTGCAGGAAGCATAATTTATGCAGAATCGACTTTGGGTAAAAAGTCTGAGTTGCCTAAAGGCTTGGTGATACCTACTGAATTGACTATACCATCTGGAAGTAAAACAGCTGGAAATTTTAAAATGAGAAGCGGACAATTGTTTAAAATGAATACAGCATTTGATTGGATAGTTATACCAGATAGTACATCTGTTGTTGGCGAAGAGGGTGCTGAAAAAAATTCTGCTTTTAAATACCTTAATGAAGAGGGAGAATATGTAACTTTTGGTGAATCTGGTGCAAGCGGTGCTGCCGGTGATGTTATTGCCCCTGGTACATATGAAAAAGTGAAAATTTTTGTAGGGGATGCCGGCTTTAATGTAGATAACATATTGACATCAACAATAACATTTGCTGCAGATACATCTCTCACTAAAAAAACTACGCTTGATAGCACTTTAATTTTGGGTGGTAAATTATCTGTGCCTACCCAAAGTGATCCTGAAATAGAGGCAAAAGTGATTACTGTTCCTACAGGACAATATATTACTGCAAAAGGTGAAACTAATCTTAAAAAGGGATCAACGGTAAACAAAGGATCAGTAATATACGAATCAGAACCACTTGCTGGAATTACAATTAATGATATTCAGATTGTTGGTGATACTGCATATATCTCCTGCGCAGAGGAGAGAAAAGCTGAAACAAGTGCAGATGCTGGAATTTTTTCAAGTACTGCCCTTTTTGATAAATATGGGCAGATACGAGCATGGACCCCTTGGCAAAGAGTTATGGGTAGTACTGATAAAGTATATAATTTTGGAGTCGATACTGATACTAGTAAGATCTGGGCAGTGACAGAAGATAAGACTAAAATAAAAGTTACTGAGTGGGGTAAGGGTGACACATCTGAAAGTGGACTTCATAGTAAGAGCCCATTGTCAATTGTTCTTGATCCTGTTTTTTCGCCAGATGGTATCACTGGATTGTTTGCTTTTGATGATGATACTACCTGTTTTAAACGTTTAGCTGAGGATAAGCTGGGTGAGTGGCCGTACTTTTCTATGTTGGTTGCAACAGGTAATAGGCGTGTGGCCCTCATTCAGGCGGGGGCACAGGTTGAGGGAATATACACGCCAACAAAACAGTTTGTCTTAGCACCTAGTGCAGAGGGAACACCAAATGTATTTGTCTTTAAAGGAGAATATAATACACCAGGAGCAGCTCTTGCAGATATTGGTGTTATTTCATGCGCAGAATTTTCTAATATAAGTGGGTATGGAAGTGGATGGCTTTTTGTCGGTGGGCAAAATGGAGTTGCGGTTCTTGCTAGAAGTGGTGATAATGTTCAAACCAATTTAAAAGGGTGCGGCTTTGAAGGAAGGTTAAAGATTGGGCTTTCTTCTTTATCGACTACGGGATTTCCTGGCTCTAGCGACTGGAAATTTTTAAAGCTTTTAAAGAGTGGTGGGGTTAATCCATTTGTTAATGTGCGCAAACTTTTGGCTGTTGGTACCGGAGGTACAAAATATCTTTATGTTCTTACAAGTGATACTCTTTATAGAGTTGAAATGAAAAAAGAAAATTTTGATACTGGTATTCTTTCGACAGATGTTCACACATTGTGTGAGGCTAAGAGCTTAGAAACAAAGGTTAGCGATGACGCAAAAGAAGATACTTCAGCACAGTTTTATGATCTTTTTGTTTTGAAACGAACAAGTGATAAAACTAATCTTTTAATAGCTGCATCTAATGGCATGTTTGTTATAAATAACTTTAGTGATAGTTCTTCTAGTGTAAGCACTGGTGTTCAACAGGTTCAGGTACAAGATGCTACAGATAAGTCTTTAGGTCAAATTTTACGGTTTGATTTTGCAGGATGGTATGATACGCAAGATAATGGCGCAAATGGGAATCTTTCTGTTCTTGCTCTTGCTATTGATGATACTGCAGGTAATAAAGAATCTCTTTGTATTTATCGTTTTGATATTCAAAATGGTTCAATTGGTACTACTAACACAGAAGATTCTAAATATATTGATGCAAGTTTAATTAAGGGGCCGGGGGATTCAGAGTACTTCTATAAAATTGGTGATATAAATACTGTGCTTGGTCTTGGCGGGCCTATCGACTTTTATGGATTGTCTGGCTCTTATGGCGATTATTTCCCCGGTGTTAATGTTACAAATATAACTTCATTTGATAAAAAAGATTTGTCGACTAATGATGATAATCAAATTAATTTGGAATCTAAATTAGATAAGCCGTTTTCTTTTGTAACAACCATCTCTGATCCGGCATCTGGAGCGTTATATGTGCCAGGCAAATTTGGGGTAAGAGTGTGTGAATAAGCTGGAGTAGTGATATGAAGATAAAATTTTTATTAAGAATATTAAATATTTTTTTATTATTTATATGGTGTGTAAATATATTAAAAGCTGTTGTGACCAAAAGAGTAGAAAGTGTAGCCAGAGATGTTGATGAACAGTTATTGAGAACAACTGTTGTATTTGATAAATCTGCTTTTTCGCAAAGATATAATAGCGCAGCACTTTATGTTGGTGCAAATGGATATGTTACTTATAAAGGGGGCTTAAAGTCAGATGATAAGACAGGAGCTGTTCCTGATGATAAGAAAGAGTATGCGCTTTCTAAAGTTACGCTTGTGCGTTGTAATAGCAATAAATATAATGAAATTTATGCTTGTGATATAGGTGTAGTTGGTATAGCAAAGGGGGCTGGAAAAGAGGGTGAATCTTCCTCTGGAGTAGCGCTAAACGATGGTAAGATTATAACCAATCTTGCGCTTCTTGGTGGTACTGTGCCTGTGCTAACTCGTCTTGAAGATAAAGCTTCTGGGATAGTTTATTGTGTTCCTAGTTATGAAACTGGAACAGGCGGTGCGTTAAAAAGTCCTGATAAGATTACGCTTGTAAGTGATAGTGTTGGTAGTGAGACTAAAGAGATTACAGATATAGTTGCGCTTGCTGCTTCAGGTGAATATATCTTTGTTGCTGGTTATAACACTGATGCCCCTGGGACAAAAAAATGGAAAGATTCTGTGCCCGTAAAAATTAAAGAGGTAGACAAACCATCGCGAGGGATTGCTGTTTTAAAGTATGTGCCTAGTGCTGCAGCTGACAAAAAACTTGTACAGGTAAACGTTGATAATTTTAATAATACAAGTGCAAGTGAAAAGACTGTTTTACAGTCTGCACTTATAGATGTTTTAGCAAAAGAACAAAATAGTGTTGGTTATATAGATAGGAATAAGCTTTTGGCTTTTTATGATAAAGTTGTTGCCGCAGATTCAAGAGTATCTAGTGCTATTATATCTAATGATAGCGTAGAAATGTTTTATGATTCTGTCCTTGATCGTGTTTATATTGGTTTTTCTGGATTGCATCGTGATGATAGGACAAAAGAGGGTGGCGTTTGTGGGGTTCTTGTTGGAAAGATTCAAGAGGTTACAGTTACAGATCCATCTACAGGGCAAACATCTAAACAAAATAGATTTTTATTATCACAGTGTGTTAAAGGGTTAAAAAAAGATTTATTATATGACACTAGTAATAATAAGAACTCTGGTAAGTTTATAACAAGTTTTTATTTTGATAGTACAAGTAATGGAGATCCACAGTTGTATTGTAAATCTCTTAGAGTTCTTCATACAAGTACAGGAAAAGATTATCTTATTGTTAATAGCGAAATTATGGGCTGTTCTGGTATAAGTGGTGGTATTGCTACATCGACAGAGGCTAATGGGATTTATGCACTCCCTCTTCTTTCTACTGGTGATGATAAAGGGACTATTTCTGCTGTAAATACTTCAGGGCTTGCTACGTTTACAGGAGCCCCAACAGCAATTACACAAATGCCATCTATAAATCACGAGTCTGTATGTATAGGTGGGCAGATTAGTGTTAATGAAAACCCATTTATTGTTAGTGATATTAAAAGTATTTTTACATTTGGGGATACTGTTTATGCCTGTAGTGCAGGAGGTGATTATAGTTATTCTGGAATTTTTAAGAGTACAGCCCTGTTTAATTCTTCTGGCGTGATTTATAGCTGGACTCCTTGGCAACGTGTAATGGGTAGTACTGATAGGGTTGTTAATGCAGGAATTGATCCAAGAACTGGCAACTTTTATTTTCTTGCACAGGATAGTGACAGTAAGGCTTGTATTTTGGGCGCATCACATTGGGGAAAAGGTGATGGTGTTATTTCTACTCGATTAAGTACTGTTCTTAATAATATCTTTACTGCATCTAAGGGAGGTGTGAATAAAATTTTAAACTTTGATGAATATACGACTGGTTTTAAATGTGGGATGTTTTCTATGATGGTTGTTCTTGGTAGTGATACTGTTGCCATAGCTCAAACCGGTAAGTATGATAAATATAACGGCTTTGTCCCAGTAACTGAATTTAGAGAAGGGACAGAGGTTATAAAATTTTCTAATGATACTGTGATTAAATCAATAGGCTCTTTATCTTCAGCTGCATTTAGGCCAGGGTATTTATTTGTTGGCGGTGAGAAGGGGGCTGCTTATGTAAAACTTACAGATGTATCTGAGGATTTGGTAACAGAATTGGGGAGTGTAAGTTATTTTAGCAGTAAAACATTTGTAAAACTTACTGGAATCTCTTCTGTTGAATGTATGGCAAGTGATGGAACTTATGTTTACGTAGCATCAAAGAGTGATATATATAAAGTTTCTATCACAGAAGAGGGTGTTCCAACGGCTACAAAGCTTACTGTATCGGGTGTTTCTGGTTCTTATACTATTAAAGATATTTTATTTTTAGGCAAATCAAGTGATACAGATGGTGTATCACTTTTTGCGCTAGCAACAACGTCTGGGCTTATTATTTGTAAAGTTGAGACGAGTGGGATAGTGGCTGAAAAAGTTAGTACGTTGGGAAATTTTATCAAAATGTCTTATCTTCCTGCAAGGCGTTATTTTACTACATCTGTTTGTAAAGGGAATTTATATATTCTTGTTACCGGTAGCACTGGAAGAATTTATAGATTTGATGTTAATACTGGTGCAAGTAGTCTTACAGAGGTGTTGGTCCAAATTGGGAGCTCTTATTATATAGACTTATATGAAGCTAGGCAAAGTTTTGTTACAGACGGATCTATTGCATTTGATGTTTGTACAAGCGGTGAACTTGATCTTGTGAATCTTTATCAGATAACAAGCACACATAGTTTTACCTCTTTGTCTTCTTCGCTGGATATAAATATTATTACACAGGGTGATAAAATTGGAGATGTTGTACGCAATAGTGCTTCTGGAGGATGGTTAATTCCTGGAGATTTTGGTGTAAGAGTAAATGAGTAGGTAAATCACGTTTGTGTGGTGTTACTTGGCTTATCACGAACGTGAATAATAAAAGGGGCCGACAGAATTCTGCCGGCCCCTTTTATTATTATATTTTATGAATGCGTACATAGTTGTTTAAGTGATCTATATATTCTCTTTGAAGAATTTTTTGTTAATCTGTAGCGTTTTGTCTCTTCTCTATCAAATTTTCTCTCTGTTTCTGTTATTGTTCTCTCATATGGGAAGGATCCTTTGAGAATTTTCTTTAAATATTCAATGTGTTCTCTAAGAGAAGAAAGCTCTGTTTCTAGATTGTCTTTTTCTTCATCTGTGCATGATAGTAAATTTTGGTATTCTTGTATGCAAGACTCTAGCTCATCGGCAACTTCTTGCTGTATGTAGTATAAATGTTTTGTGTTGAAGGGGTGTGGGTCCATGCAAAAAGATGGATTGAAAAATAAAAAGACAAAAACGGCAAGAGTGTAAATACGCATATGCTTGTACCTTTTTATAAAAAAATTAATTAAGTTATTATGAATTTGAATGGTAAAAAATATGCTACTAAAAATAATTATTGAAGGCAATAATTTGTACTATTTACTTTTTTGTTAATACGAAGTTAGCATTAAATTTTAGTTCAAATAATTTTAAAAATTTTTAGCAGGAAAAGGGATTTTATGAAATAATTGATTAGTTAAAATTTTTAGTGCAAAAAATAAATGGTTTAGCTAAAAAATATTTTTAAGGAGAGTTTTATGAAAATATTGCGCTTATTAGTGAGTTCGTTTTTTATTATAAGTTTCTTTGGAAATATAAGTTCAGTACCACCTGGATTTGCTAATCCAGATAATGTTAGATGTTATTTGAATTCTCCAACACAGGTTTTATTATACAGGGATGGTTTTAATGGTGCTGTAGATAGAATTTATGGCCGACACGATGGTGCAGATATAATGCCGGTTACAACTGCTTATTATAATATTAAGGATGCAGTGGTACGAAGGCGGGCATTAGTAGATTTGCACAATAGAGTTGCTACTTTATATGGGCAAGTGTCTACAGCATTGAGTGTAATAGACGGGCGTCCTCAAGCTACACAAAGAGATGCAGGTGAATATTTAGGATGGTTTTTGGATAGAATAATTGAAGAAGGAAAGAGTGTATTTGGTCCGGGTTTTTCTGGTATTAATCTTGGATGTGGCTTTGAAACAGAGTCTAAGCGTGTATGTGGTGTAAATCCTTTGCATACATCACAAAGAAATGAGCCGTTTAATTTTTTAAATATTCAATTAAGAATAGATCAGCAAGATTGCACACTTGGAGATCTTTTTGAAAATTATTTTGCTACTGAAACTGTTGATGATCCACATAATTTGTGGCGTTGTAATGTTTGTGGTTTTCCGGTAGTATCTAGAATTGAAAAGACTGTCCGATCATTTCCTGATATTTTAATTGTAGCTATTGGAAGAACTTATCGCGATCGTTCTTCACCTGTTGCAAGAAAGGTAGATGCTTTAGTTAGTCTTCCTTATTTGATAATGCCAAGCCCAGGTGGAAGAGATTATAAATTTTTACCAAGTGATTTGCCTATCCCTATGTATGAACTTGTTGGGGTTGTGATGCATATGGGTCCAGATGTTGAACATGGCCATTATATAGCATTTTCTAAAGTTAATGGAGTTTGGCATAGATTTAATGACAATGTTGTTACTGAATTTGCAGAATCTAGGCTAGCTATAAATGAGATTAATGCTGCAGATAAACATAATGGTGTTGCTTGTATAGTATTTTATCAAAAGGTTCCAGATGTGATAGCAAGACGCGCTATGAAAGAAGGGGCAAGAGTAACTAGAGAACAAAGAGGGATTAGAAGAATAAGAGAGGCTGAAGATGTTTCTTCTACTGCGCTTGTTCCTGTAAGGGAGAAATCTAGAGCATTAGTCCCATATGGAAGGAGAGTAAGAGAAGCAGAAGATGTATCTATTGCGAGAAGAGAGTTATCTACAGCGCTTGTCCCTGTTAAAAAAGAGGTTACAGCATTGGTTCCTTATAGGAAGAGACCTGTGTCTTTAGAACGACGAGTGAGGTCTATAGCTCCTGCAGCACCTGTAGAAAGAGTGAGCCGCGGGGTTGATGTGGGTACGCAAGAAGAATTACCTCGTGGAGTTGATACTGCTACGCAAGCAAATTTGTATGGAGAGGAACTTTTAGGACAAGAGGGTGAAAGCCGTGATGCTATTTTAAAACGCCTTAAAGATATATCTGATCGTAAAAGAATGTTAAAACGACAATTGAGGCGCTTAGGTGCAGAATCAGCAGAATTGGGAACAAGACTTTCACGATTATCTGCAGAAGAGAAAGCACGAAGAGCCGCTAGATTAGCTGAACAAAAAAGAAAAGAAGAAGAAAAAAGAGCTAAGAGTTTTGAAGAAGCAAAAAGAGAGGCTGATCGTCTATAAATGAACTTAAATAAGTAAAAAAGATAACCCCCATAAAAATGGGGGTTATCTTTTTTACTTATAAATTTTTTTGTGTTTATTTTTGTTCTTGAGATTTTTTAAAAACACTTTTTAAAAGTTTGTTTTCTATCTTTTGCATCTGTGTATATTCTTGATCTGTGTTATGTGTATATCCAACAAGATGTACAAGCCCGTGAGCTAAAAGGGCTATAAGATGTTGCTTGTAAGTTCGATTAAATTTGTGAGCAGTTTTTTTTGTGTACTCAAGTGAGATTATAATATCACCCAGATATTTATTTTCTTGTAATGTGATCACATTATCTGGCCCTAAAACACTTTTTATTAAACCAGCTGGCCGGAGGCCAGCTAGTTTAATATTATACTTATAGTCTTTATAATAAAAAGATAATATATCTGTTGGGGTGTTTTTATTTCTATATTTATTATTATATTTCTTAATAGTTTTATTAGTTGTAAGTAAAACGCTAACGCTATAATTCTTATAGCCCAGAGCGTTTAACATTTTGTTAATATAACTTTTTAATGTTTTAATTGAGACCGGAACTTTTTGTACTTTAGTAATAATATTTATCATAAAAATTTATAAAATTTGTGTGAACTTAAACTTTAACTTTAAGTACTAAAGAGTTATCAGGCTGTGTAATCACGCTTGATTCAGAAAGATCTTCTTGCACATAAGATATATTTGTTGCTTTAGTGATCCCCTTAATAATTTTCTCTTCTGTTTTTATATTATCTAATAAATCTTTATTTAAATTAAAAAGTGTTAGCTTTGACACATTAGTTTTTAATGATACCTGTGTTTCGCTTTTTAGTTTACGTACAGATGAAATTATAGAGATTATTTGAGAAATGAGCTTTGCACTTGAAGTGTGCTTATGCTCATCCCATAAAATATAATTAAATGTCGTTATGTGAATAGATTTAGTTTTAAAAATATTTTTGTATAATTTTTGATATAAATTTTCTGTAATATGCGGGAGAAAGGGGGCAAATAGCTGTAATATTCCAAAGGATGTTTCATAAATGGCAAAGTGTGTGGTTTTAAGCTCTTCTTGTGTATAACTATCTGGAGAAAAAAATCTGTCTTTTATAATCTCTAGATAGTTATCACAAAAAATATTCCAAAAGAATTTTTCTATAGTTTCAAGTGCTAAGTTATATTCGAAATTGTCGAATTGTTTACAATATAATTCAAAAGTGTCTGAGAAATTATGAAGTAACCATTTGTTAATATTATCAAGGGTTTTTGTATGCTCTGGTCTTTTATCAAAAGAGATATTTTGTGTACAAAATCTAAATGCGTTCCAAAGTTTTGTTATTAATTTTTGTCCAATCTTAAGTTGATTTTCACTAAAAGCTGTATCTGTGCCAAGTTTACCATTGGCAGACCAATATCTAATTACATCTGCTGAAAATTCTTGTATGAGCGTCTCTGGCGCGAGTTTACTGTTCTCTTTTGATTTTGAAATCTTTTCTTTTCCAGCTAGAACGTGCCCTGATATAACAATATTTTCCCATGGGATAGTATTAGAGTGAAAATATGTTTTGACTATAGTATAAAATGCCCATGTTCGAATAATATCATGTGCGCTTGCTCTCATACTCATAGGTAATATTAGCTTATCTGGTGATTCATCTGGCCAATTAAGATTTATAAGTGGGGTAAGTGCAGAGGTGTTCCAGGTGTCCATAATATCTGTATCTGGGATAAAATTATTTTCTCCACATGATGGGCAACTAGAGACTGGGCATTTATCTTCTTGTGGGTCTATGGGGAGATCTTTTGGATCAGCAAGAATTATTTTATGACACTTAGTGCAGTGCCAAACAGGAAAAGGGATTCCAAAAAATCTTTGACGAGATATACACCAGTCCCAATTTAAGTTACTAACCCAGTCTTTGTATCTTGCTTTCATAAAATCTGGGTGCCAGTTTATTTTTCCCCCAAGTTCTAAAAAAGTATTTTTATATTCAAGAATTTTTACAAACCACTGCTGTAGTGTTAAATATTCGATCTCTTGCTTACATCGTTCGTGAGTGTTAACACTATGAGTGATCTCTTTTTGTTCTTTTAATACTCCAGATTCTTTTAATAAATCTATAATTTTTTTACGCGCCTCATGAACATTTAGCCCCTCTAATGGGCCTGATAGTTCACCCCATTTCCCATCTTGGTTTATAACTGGCTTAAAGTTAAGAGAATATTTTTTAAACCAAAATATATCTGTCTGGTCTCCAAAAATGCAGCACATGACAAGCCCTGTGCCCTTTTCTGGATCTACTTTTTCGTCTATTAAAATTGGGACACGTGTATTAAATATGGGTACTATAGCCTGAGTATTTAAAAGATCTGTGTATCTTGTGTCATTTGGGTTGCAAAAAAGGGCTACACAGGCGGGCAAAAGTTCTGGTCTTGTTGTAGAGACTAACAAGCTTTGTTTTTTTTCGTTAGTGAATTCTATTGTGTTAAAAAAACTTTTTATCTCTTTGTTATCTATCTCTGCCTGAGCTACTGATGTTCTGCAGGTAGTACAATAAAGGGCAGGTTCGTTTTGTCTATACACAAGTCCCTTTTTATAGAGTTCTAGAAAAGAGTATTGTGAGATTCTTCGCACTTTATCAGAAATAGTAGAATAAGTTTTGCTCCAATCGATAGAAAATCCAAGTGATTTCCAGAGATTTTCGAAATTTTTTTCTGCTAGTTCAGTCTCTTTTAAACACAATGAGATAAACTCAGAACGCTTGAGCATATGGGCTTTTATATTATGTTTTTTTTCTACAAAACGTTCTGTTGGAAGCCCATTGTCATCAAACCCCATTGGATAAAAGACATTATAACCTTGCATGCGCTTATATCTAGCAATAAGGTCTTGATGGGGATAAGAGAACACGTGCCCGAGATGAAGAGCCCCAGAGACAGTAGGTGGGGGTGTATCTATGCTAAATGTTTTTAAAACTTTATTTGGTGAAAAAGAAAAGATTTTTTCTTTTTCCCATAGCTCTTGAGATTCTTTTTCACATTTTTTGTGATCATAAATTTTTTCAAATTCCATTATGTGCCCCAAGTTTCTTTTGTTTAAAAAGAATTTTTGACTAAAATAATTATAACAAAAGTTTTTGGTAACAAAAATTATAGTCTATTACTGTTATTTTAATTAAAATTTTTTGGGTGATTTTAACAGGAAATTAATTATGTTAAAAAGATATATTTTGGGTATTTTATTAAGCTTATTATTTTTTAATAATATTAATGCTGGGGGTATTGGTGATTGGTGGGATAGGGGTATATGTGATTGTATAGGTGATTGGTGGGATAAAGGTGAGACGAGTAATAAGATAGAGTTAATAACAGCATTTTTAAGGGCTCCGGTATCTATCGCTCAAAATTCTTTAAAGAGAGATTCTTCATATACCAAAGAGTTATTTTATAGAGCTTTAGTAATTACATTTTTTGCTTATCTGCTTAGAGTGGTAAATAATTTATCCGCTTTGTGTAGTAAGCCAGATTTGTTGTTAAATAGGTATAGGTTTACTGAGATGATTTACGATACAGTTGATTTAGCGAGTAAAATACAATATTTTATGAGTTCAAAAAATTTAAGCGAAGAACAAGACTCAGAAGAAAAAGATTCTTTAAATAAATTTATAAAAATATTACATAAGTTTATTTTGCCCGTATTTGAAAGTTATTGTGCAGTAATGGGTGCTTTAAATATCTCTATGGTTGAAGAACGTAAACAGGTGCGCGTGGTTATTGAATCTTTAGGGCTGTTATCTCGTGTTTTGTCTGATATTATTGTTCTGAAAAAGGGGACATTGGAATTTAAAGCGAAAGTTATTATTTTGGTTCTTTTAATCTGTGCATCTGTTTATGAAATATATGATTATTACACTGGTGGAAAGGGTAGTGATCTTTTGAAAGCGACAGTAAAGGGGTTATTTAAGGGAGTCGGGAAGGGTTTTGGTGAAGCGATGGCAAAAGAGGCATTTAGACGTTTTGTTTTGTAGCGATAATTAATCGCTGTTGTTTTTTATATTTAACTTACAGCCTGTATTAATAAAATATTTAAGAACAACTTATAAATAATTAAGTTGATATAGTTGGGAAATTTGCTAAATTACCCATACTTTTTTTGAAAGAAGAATTTTTATTTTTAATCCTAAACGAAAGGGTATGCGAGCATGTCAAGACGTTATATAGGTAGAGTAGTATTAAGTATGTTAACTTTCTGTATATTGTGTTTTGGGCTTGATGCAGGGGTAAAAGATTGGTTTAATAAAAGATATGAATCTGCGACTAGTTGGTATGATACAACAAATAAAGCAAATAAAGCGGAAGTTTTAACTGCGCTTTTAAGAATTCCAGCTGTTATGCTTTCGAATTCTTTAGAACAATCTTCAGCAAAAGGGGCAGTTGCTTGTCGTTTTTTAGCTGATATTGTTCGTATAACAAATAATGCTTTGGCTGTTTATAATAAACCTGGTGTGTGGACAGAAAGATATAAATTAACAGAATTGACGTATGATATAGCGCATGTTGTTTATGAGATAAATAATCTTGTTAAACACAAAGATAATAAAGATGAAGAGAGTGAATTTACAGAAGAGAATGTTGCCTTTGAGGCCTCTTTAAGTAAAGTAGCCAAAACATTACATTGTTATGTGTTGCCTTCGATTGAGGGGTTGTTGGCCACAGTGAGTGCTTTTGAAATCTCTGTAGAAAATGAAAAGAGTCGTCTTTTGGGAGAATCACTTGGGCTTTTATCTCGTCTTTTATCTGATGTTGTTGTGGCAAAGAGGGGCACGTTAGAATTTAGAGCAAAGATAGTTGCTCTAGTTGTTGTTGTTTGTGCCTCTTTATATGAAATGTATGGTTATTTTACAGCTGAAGTGAAAAAAGATGGAGATGGACAACCAAAGCCTGATAAAGATAAAGGCAAAGATGAAAAGGGCAAGCAGGGTAGTGCCCCTGTTCCAGTTGATATAAAAGAGGGCGAAGATTCTAAGCCTGTTCCGACACATGAAGATGGTGGGAAAGGCGGAGGTTCTGCTTCAGTATCGGGAACTTCTTCGAAAGAAGGCTTTGATTTTGAAAAAATAGATAGGGAAGAAGAGGAGGTAGATCATGTTAGTGCAACTCCTCCGCCACCAGGTGTAGATCGTGTTGGTGCAACTCCACCTCCAGATGGTGAATTACAAAGTGGTCCTGCTGTAGATAGCTCTGTTGTTAGAGAAGAAGATGCAACAGTTAGAGCTGAGGCCCCAAGCGAAAAACCTATTAGAAGAGGGGCTAGAAGAAAAAAGGATGTAGAGATTACCTCTAGTGATGACGAAGCATATGTCCCTTCTAGGCGAACTAGAGGGAAAAGAGTATCTAGATTTGGTGGTGCCAGGGTAAAAAGAGGTAAAAAGCTCTGTCCTAATGGGTGCCCTGGGGTTGAAAGTCCTGTAATTGATATCTCTGATGATGAGCGTTAGTGTTTATTACTTTTCTAAATTTATTTAAAGTTAGGTAAGAAAAAAAAGAGGGTCGAAGATTCGACCCTCTTTTTTTTCTTAATATTAATTTTTTATATTAATGTGGTTATGGAAAGAGTAGCTTTTTCATTTGATATAAAGTGTTATTAATATGTCTTGTAACTTGTTCTAACTTGAGAAGGACAAGCCCATAGTAAATAAGTATAAGCCCACAAAAGAAAGATAAAAATTTAAGAATGATAGAGTATGCAAGGAATACAAAAACAGCACCTAGAATTAAAAAAAGCGCCCCTTTTATAATGTCCATGTTTGGAAGTGCTGATGGATCTGAAGGGGGCATGCTGCTCTGGGGTTCTGTTTTTTTCTCTATATTATCCATAATATCTCCTTTTTAGTATTTTAAAAAACATAACAGAGTTGTTCGCTAAAAATCAATTACTTATTTAAATTAAAAAGATAATTAAAACAGCAAAAGTATGTCTGAGCGGTTAAGCTGTACAATAAAATTAACACAGAAACACTTGACAAAAGTTATTAGATGAACAATCTTGTGTTAAGATGTATCCTTTTGGTGTGTATAGACAGAGTTGTAGTTAACTAGCAAGTTAAGCTGGTTCTTTAGGACGAGGAGATTTTTATGAATAAGGCCGCGTTGATTGATCATATGGCAAAAGAGACAAAGCTTCCAAAGACCGCATGTAAAAATGCATTGGAATCTTTTATTAAGGCCATTGAGATTACATTGAAAAAGGGGAAATCGGTTGTTTTAACAGGATTTGGTACTTTCACTGTTATGAAGAGAAAAGAGCGTATAGGAATTAATCCTGCCACAGGACAAAAAATGAAGATTCCTAGTAAGAAAGTTCCTAAATTTAAAGCTGGTAAAAAATTAAAAGATATCGTTTTATAATTTTATTTTTAATAGCTTTAAAAAAGATAAGGCCCTTGCTTGATGCAAGGGCCTTATCTTTTTGTATTTCTAGAAAAAGTTTTAACTTTTTTGGTATCTTTAAAAAAATAATAGTTTTAATAAATCGAAAGGGGGATTTATGTTTTATTGTACCTCTGTTGGTGAAGTTATGGAAAAGGTAAAAAATTGGTGGGCGAGTTTTAATCTTAAAAAATGGGCTTCTGATATAGGGGGGTCATCTGCAGATGCTATACAGGCTGCTGTCTATTTTGGATTAAGCTTTGCAATTGGTTTTTTGTTTAAAAAATATTTTAAGTTTATGTTTGTTTCTCTTTTTTTAAGTGTCGTTATTATTAAAATATTAGAGTATAATCACTTTATAGATATAGATTGGCAGTCAATTAGGGCCTGTTTTGTAAATGAACAGGCTACTGATATTAATTCTAGCCTTAATCTTGTTTTTGAATGGATAAAAAATAATTTGTTATTTTTTGTCTCTTCTCTCGTAGGCTTTTTAATTGGATATAAATTGGGATAATTTAGAAATGGGGGAATTGTGAAGGGCTCTTGTTATTTTCTTTATAGTCCTGAAGATAAAATTAGAAAAGGGATTATACAGGATCCAATAGTTACTCACGCTGATACTATTTTATATCGTGCTATTAAAATGGGTGCCTCTGATATACATTTGCAACCAGAAGAGACGACTACAAGAGTTAGATTTCGCATAGATGGGTTGCTTTATGATCAAGAGATGTGTGATCATGATCATCACATACATCTTGTGTCACGTTTTAAAATTCTTTCATCACTTGATATATCATTAAGTCGATTACCTCAAGATGGTAAATTCAAAGTTGTTATTAGAGTATCTAATGGGGCAAATACCTCTGTTCAAGCGATTGATTTTCGTGTATCAACTTTTCCTTCTATATATGGCGAAAAAATGGTCTTACGAATATTAGATAGATCTAGAAGTATTTTAGATTTAGAATCTCTTGGCTTTTCAAAATCTGTTCTTGAAGAGGTTTATAAATTACTTAAAAAACAAAATGGATTTTTTTTGGTCACTGGGCCAACAGGGGTGGGCAAGACAACAACTCTTTATGCTATGTTGACAAGACTTAATCATCCAACGTGTAATATAGTTACTATGGAGGATCCTGTTGAATATGACCTACAGGGTATAAGCCAAAGTCAAGTGAATGAGCGTGCAGGATTATCTTTTCAAAATGGTCTTAGATCTCTTTTGCGTCAAGATCCAGATGTTATTATGATTGGTGAGATTCGTGATGAACCAACTGTTAATATAGCAATAGAGGCAGCACTAACTGGACATTTAGTGTTAAGTACTCTTCATACTAATAATGCTATTGAGGCTGTTACTCGTTTGTGTGAGATGGGCATAGCACCTTTTTTGGTAAGTGCAACGCTTACTGGTGTTCTTGCGCAAAGGCTTGTGCGTATATTATGTCCAGAGTGTAAAGTTAAAAGACAATTAACACACGGCGAACGAGCGATACTTTCTTCTTATGGTAGTGATGATATTTCAGAGGTATATGAATCACCTGGATGTGGTAACTGTTTTAACTTGGGGCATAAGGGAAGAACAAGTGTAACAGAATTATTAGTTATTAATGACACTTTACGTGAACAGATTATTAATAATCTTTCAAGTGAGAATTTTTATAATAAAGCAAAAGAAATATCTTTGTGCACGCTTGCCGAGTCTGGTCTTGCAAAAGTTAAAGAAGGGACTATTTCTCTCGAAGAGTTTTTACGAATTATTAATTAATTAATTTGGGAATAAATTTAGCAGATTTTTTCTGTCCATTCTAAAGGATCTACTGGAGTATTATTAATTCTTAATTCCCAATGCAGGTGATATCCTGTAGCATATCCTGTCATTCCTACTTTACCAATAGGTTTCCCCTTGGTAATAAATTCGCCTACATTAATATCTGCAAATTCTTCAAGATGGCCATAAAGTGTAAATACTCCAAGCCCATGATCTATGACTAATGTATTTCCAGTATAAACAAAACGATCTTTAATAATAACTTTACCGTTTTGGCTTGCATATACCATACATCGTGGTTTATTAATTATATCGACACCATTGTGTCTATATCGTCCACGTGAAGATATAGTACGAAGTGCTCCAAAAGTTTTACTAATTATTTTAGCTTCAATTGGGATATCAAATAGTCCGGTCCAGAGTTTTTTGTGCGGAGATTCTTGAACCCATTTATTTAGTGCCTCTTGAAGTATATTGCTACTGGCGCCTATCTCTTGCTCTTGTGCTAGTTTTTGTTCAGCTTTATCGTAATTTCCTTTGCGTGTGATAAAGTTAAATTCATGAATTTTGACTGTATTTGTTAGTAAAAGAGTATTGTTAACAAAATCATTTAGTTTTGTAGTTAATGATATCTCTTCAGGCTTTTGATCGCAGTCGATTGGAATAAAACATTCATAAATTGTTTCATTAGTTGGTGTTTGTACGCATAAATAATTATTGTTTAAAAAATTTATTTGTGCTTGAGAAATTTTTTTATTTGTTTGTATTTTTAGATGAAGCGTTTTGCCCTGATCTATTGTAAAGTCATTTGTGATAAATGATGCCCTAAGTGGGAGATTATCAACATTAAATGTGATTTTTTTGTGTGATCTGTTTCTATTGTAACTTGAATCAATTGCTTCTACTTTAAGAACGTGAGCCCCATTGGTTAAGTTAGTTGTATCAATTGAAATTGGTAGCTCGAATTGCTTAGCTTTGACCCATTTGGAATTTCCTAAAGATATCTCTTTATTATCTAGCCAAAAATTAAGTTCATAGATGCTATAGTCATTAGCACTATTAATAGAAAACTTTAATATTTTATTGTAATAGCCCTGAGATTTGATTTTTGTAAAAGAGATTTTTGGAGGTGTTTTATGAGTGAAAAACTTGTATACAGAAAAAGTTCCCCAGGTTCCTATAGTAACTAAAGCTATTACAGCTGCACAAATCTTAATTTTATAGATCATAAGATCTTTCGTTATGTTTTAAGTGTAAGAAATATTATTAAATACATTATGGAATAATAACATAGCGATTTTTTATAGGGCAGTAAATTTTTTTTGAAGTTATTAGCAAGAGGATGAGGTAAAAAAGATTAGAGCGTCAATAATAGAGGGATTATTTATTTTAAAATAGTAAATTATTGAAATTGGGGTAAAAAAAGTAAGATACTAAAAATAGATCGAGTATAATATATGTTTTTGTGAGAGAAAATGCTTTGATACAAGTATAAACTTAATAAGAATGTTTAATTTTATGGAAGAGAAAGATTTTTCTAACAGACCATTACCTGTTGCCAATACAGGGGAAACAGACGTAAGAACAGCATCAAGTGGGACAGATATTTTTATGCTTTCTTTAGTTGTTTCTCTTTTTGTTCATGTTTTTTTTATTTTATTATTTTTAAAGTTATGTTTTTTTAAAAGTTCTAAAACTTTTTGCGTTACTACTTCAATACAAAATGGCTCTATGCCAGCACAATTGAGAGCCCGTAGGTCATCATTTGGGTGGGTGTTTTTCGATAATAGTAATTTTTCTGAAAGTATTTTAAGTAGCGAAATAAGGGAGTCCAAAGATAAAGAATTAAAGAAAAATTTAAATGAAAAAGAAGAGAATAGCAAAAAACAAGAGTGCTTTTTAAGTGGAGAACGAAAAGAGTTGGTTGATGAGAATAATAAACCAAAAAAGAATATAATTGCTCTGATGAAAGGGTTTATAGATAACATTATTGAAAATGGTGAACAAGAGGGGGAAGATTTAATTTCTCGTCCTGGGGACCCTAGAAAACGTCCAGATCTTGAAGATTTAAAATATCAAGTATATCAAACAGAGATTATTCATGGGTTACAAGCAGCTTGGAAACAAAATTTTTTGTATAAAAAGACCATCCCAGAAAATTATATAAGAAAAGTTGCTTTTATAGCTTTCGATATTGATTCAGAAGGAAAAGCTCAGGATATAAAAGTTATTAATTCTTCAGGGATTATGGAGCTGGATGAACTTTTTATTAAAGTTATAAAAAGTTCAAGTCCGTTTCCTCCAATTCCAAAGCATTTTGGTAAATCTCGGTTTCCAGCCGGCGGACCTTTTCAGATTGTTTCTGATAGATTTTTAGGTTTTTAATAAAATTAGTTAATATATAATATTAGGTTTTATTCAAAAATTAATAAACTTGACGATCTTATTAGTTTTGATAGAATAAACCTTTCTTTTAGATTAAGCAGGGAGTTATTCTAGGTATTCTTTAAGAAAAACAAAAATGTTTTAAATTGGGAAATTTAAGTAAGGGACTTTATTTTTTAAAAAATTGATTTTTATGGAAAATAGGATAATTAAAGCTCTTTGGGGAGATCTAAAGGGAAAAGAGCTTTTAAAATTTATTTTGCTTGCTTCAGGATTTTTCTTTCTTATTGGTGCGTTTTGGCCATTAAAAACACTTAAAGATAGTATTTTTGCAAACATTATTGGTCCAAAATATATACCAGATGTAAAACTGTTATCTTTGGCTATTTTCTTTCCTATTATTTTGTGCTACTCAAAGCTTGTAGATATTTTTTCGAAAGAGAAGTTAATTTATATTTTTATTTTTATATATGGGATTACTGGGCTTATACTTGTCTATTTTTTGTATCACCCAACCATCGGACTTACTAATTTACAGATGGATCCAACTAGATTGTTGGGGTGGGTATTTTATCTTTTCGTAGAAAGTTTTATAACTTTGATGCTCTCTTTATATTGGTCTTTTATAAATGATGTTACATGTCCAGAGGCTGCAAAGAAGGGATATGGGCTTATTATATTTGGGATGCAATTGGGTGGTTTTTTGTTTACTCTTTTGGGAAACTTTTTATCTTATGATACTTCTAAGTATGCAACAATGGCCCCTTTTATTGCATTAATATCTGTGCTTATGTTTTTTGTAATAGCACTAGTTGTTTTTATATTAACCCATTTTTTTAGTGATAAAGATCTAAAGGGGTATCAAAGTATTATTAATAAAAATCAAAACGAACCGGAAGTGATTGAAGATAATACTGCTGTAGGTTTTTTAGAAGGCATAAAGGTAATTTTTACACGGCCATATGTTATGGGAATTTTTGGGATTATCTTTTTTCAAGAACTTATAAGTACATTGTTTAATTTTCATATGTCTTTTCTTATAAAAACTACTTATGTTGATCCTGGAATGGTTAATAGAGTTTTTTTTAATTTTGCGCTTGCTGTACAGGCTATTGCCTGTACGTTTGGTTTGTTAGGGACCTCTTTTTTCCAAAGAAAATTTGGGATTACATTCTGTTTAATTGCTTACCCTGTATTATTTGGGGTAACTATTGTAGTTTATCTTTTGCAACCAACTCTTTTAATAGTAATATTTGTAATGTTAACGGCTAAAGCTATGGGTTATGCCCTTAATCAACCGGCAAAAGAGACACTTTATATCCCTACTTCTAAAAATATAAAATATAAATCTAAAGCCTGGATAGATATGTTTGGATTTCGTTTAGCAAAAGCATGCGGATCTGGAATTAATGAGATTATAGGGGTATGTGTTAATTTTTCTGGCGGAATTGCTTTGTCTATGATTGTTGTATGGATTTTTGTTTCAAGGTTATTAGGTAATTTTTTCAAGAAAACTATAGCAAGTAAAGATATTATTAAATAATTTTGTAGTAGCTCTTTTTGCTTTGACAAATAAATCTATAACTCGTATATTTTAAAGACCGTATGGGTTTAAGTATTGTAAATTCTATAAAAAGTCTCATGAAAGAGATAGAAAAATTTAAAGGTCTTTATAAGCAAAATTATAAAGACAGACTTAATTTTCTTGTACAGTGTGTACATTTAGAGCAAGATGATAAAAATTTATTAGAGAAGTTTTATCATTGTAACTCTGGCGTAAGCTCTTATTTAAGTGAAAATATTATTTCTTGTGCACCTGTGCCATTGGGTATAGCTCCATATTTTTTAATTAATAATAAAGAGTATATAATTCCTATGTGCACAGAGGAGCCAACTGTTATAGCTGGGGCAAGTAATGCGGCAAAGCTTGCAAGAGCAAGTGGGGGGTTTGGCGCTAGCGCAAGTGAATCACTTATGATAGGGCAGGTACAGATCGTTAATATTCCAGATTGTACCTGTGCTATAAAATCTATAAAAAAAAATATTGGTGATCTTATTAGAAAAGCTAATAAATGTGATCCTGTGCTTATTGAACATAATGGGGGCGTGCGTGATATAAAAGCAAAAACGCTAGAGACTTCTAGGGGTTTAATGTTAATTATAGAGCTTATGGTTGATGTACAAGATGCTATGGGGGCAAATATTGTAATAAAGATGGCTGAAACAATTGCCCCAGATCTTGAGAAGATAACTGGAGGGGAAATACGTGCGCGTATAGTTTCAAATCTTGCGCAAAATCGTTTGGCTTATGCGCAGGCTGTTTGGAGAAAAAATATTTTGGGCGAATCTTTAATAGAGTCTATTCTAGATGTGTATGAATTTGCAAAGTGTGATGAGTCACGTGCTGTAACTCATAATAAGGGAATAATGAACGGGATTTGCGCAGTTGCACTTGCAACTGGCAATGACACACGAGCGCTTGAAGCCGGAGCTCACGGCTTTGCTGTAAAAAATGGGCGTTATAATCCTTTGACGAATTATAAAAAAGATAAAGAGGGTAATCTTATTGGAAATATAGAACTACCAATAACAGTTGGTACTGTTGGATATTCTATAAATAATAATCCTATGGCACAAATTTGTTTTAAAATATTGGGTGTGAAGTGCGCTAAAGAATTTGCTTGTGTTTTAGCCGCTGTTGGGCTTGCACAAAACTTTGCGGCGTTAAGAGTTTTGGCTGGAGAGGGACTATTAAAGGGGCACAAAAAATTATCTTCTTATAAGAAGAGAGATAAGTCTGGTAAAAGTTTGGAGAGTTGTTCATGCTTAAGCGCGTAGGAATTCTGGCTTTTGGTTCTTATATTTCACCAGGAAGGGTAAGCTTAGAGCTAATTGCTCAGGTGCGTGGGCATGATTATTCGAAGATATTAGAAAGCTTGGGGGTTCTTGAAAAATCTTGTGCTTTACCAAATGAAGATACTATTACGCTTGCTACAGAATCTACTAGGCAGGTGTGTGTTCAGTTAGATGCTCTAGATATAAATAAAAAAAATATAGGGGCTATCTATGTTGCTAGTGAAAGTCATCCTTATGCTGTTAAACCAACATCTGTTACGGTTGGAGCAGCGCTTGATTTAGATGAAAAACTTATGGCGGCTGATATAGAATTTGCTTGTAAAGGTGGAACAGCTGCGCTACAGATTTGTATGGGATTGGTTGGTTGCAAAATGGTCCCGATTGCTATGGCTGTAGGAGCAGACGTTGCTCAAGCAAGTCAGGGTGATATTCTTGAATATACAGCCGGAGCTGGTAGCGCATCATTTGCTATTGCAAGTCAAGATTTTCCATTGTGCGCAATTATAGAAAAGACTATATCTGTAACAAGTGATACCCCAGACTTTTGGAGACGTGAGGGACAAAGATATCCTGTGCACACAGGAAGATTTACTGCACAGCCATCATATTTTTATCACACTCTCGAAGCTGGTAAGTTTTTGCTTGAAGAGTGTGGGCTTACACCAAAAGATATTAATTATATTGTATTTCACCAGCCAAATGGTAATTTCCCATTAAAGGCTGCCAGTATGTTGGGATTTAAAAAATCACAAGTACTTACTGGATTGTTATCACCAAAGATTGGGAATACTTATAGCGCAAGCTCTCTTTTAGGACTTATAGCTGTTTTAGAAAGTGCGTCACCTACTGAACTTATTTTACTTGTAAGTTATGGCAGCGGTAGTGGAAGTGATGCCTTTTTATTTTCTGTTACTGACCAGATAAAGAAAACTAGACAGTATGGAAAAAGCATCTCTTATTATCTTTCGCACACACAAAAAATTTTGGTAGATACTGAAAAAAATTTGTGAGAAACAGTTATGACTAAAATAAAAAATAATAATATAAAAAATAAAATTGCAATTCTTGGTGTTGGGTCAACACAATATGGCGAATTATGGCATTATGGAATTGGTGATCTTATTGCTCAGGCACAAATTAAAGCTCTTGATGATTCTGGAGTTAATTTAAAAGAGATAGATAATATTTATGTTGCCAATATGTGTGGAGAAATTTTTTCTGGGCAGGCCCATCTAGGGGCTTTAGCGTCTAATATTTTAGGGCTTTCTGTTCCAGCTGCCAGAATAGAGGCAGCATGTGCCTCTGGTGGGGTGGCTATAATGTCTGGTATACAGGCAATTCTTTCTGGAATGTCACAGGTAGTTATGGTTACTGGTGTAGAAAAGATGACTGATGTAGATCCTGCTTATGCAGCAACTGCTCTTATGGGTGCAGGCCTTTTTGATTATGAACATTTTACGGGTGCAACTTTTCCTGCGCTTTTTGGTCTTATTACTCGTTTGTATACAGAAAAATATAAAATTACTCGAGAACAACTGGCGCAAATAAGTGTGAAGAATCATGCCAATGGGGTTAAAAATCCATTAGCGCACATTAGAAAAGAGATCACAGTTCAGGATGTTTTAAGGGCAACAGTGATTGCAAGCCCACTTACGCTTCTTGATTGTGCCCCTATAAGTGATGGCGCGTCTACTGTTATTTTAAGTAGTTATGATTTTGCACGTAAGAAAAATTGGGATGGTTTTTATATAGCATCTTGTGCAAGTGCAACAGATACTTTAGCCTTGGCACAACGGGAAAGTTTATTGGAATTTAAAGCTACGCAAAAAGCCAGCGCTTTAGCTTATAGCCAAGCCCGAATAACTCCAAAAGATATAGATATAGCAGAGGTGCATGATGCATTTAGCACATCTGAGATTATAAGTCGACACGATCTTGGTTTTTGTGCCCCAGGAGCTCAAGCACTAAATATTAAACGCCCTGTTATAAATTCTACTGGTGGACTTAAATCTCGTGGACATCCAGTTGGTGCAACTGGCGTAGGGCAGCTAGTTGATATAGTAAATCAGTTAAGGGGCACAGCTGGACAGTGTCAAATCCCTGGGGTAAAAGTTGGGCTTACACACAATATGGGTGGGGCTGGGGTAACTGTTGTTGTTAATATTATAAGGGGCATATAATGCTTGCAAAAAGTTCTGTTAGTTCATGGCGACTTTATAAAGAGAGATATCTTTTGCAGGGAGGTAAGTGTTCTAAATGCAAGAGGCTTTTTTACCCAAAGGTTCATTTGTGCCTCTGTGGGTGTCGCGAAATTTTAAAAATAAATTTTAGTGGAAAGGGCATTTTGAAATCTTACACGCAGGTAATGTCCCCCTCTTGGGAGTTTAAATCACAAGGGGCTGTATTTGTTGGTCTTATAGAATTAATAGAGGGGATATTAATTATTGGGCAATTATCTGATACTACTGGCCAGATAACTATCGGGACAAAAGTTATGGCTGTATTAAGAAAAATATACACAATGGGTAAAGAGGATATAATAAATTACGGGCTTGTTTTTATACCAGATATATAACAAGATATATAAAATGATGCATATAGGTACAGGTCGTGGGAAGATAATTTTATTGGGTGAGCATTTTGTAGTTCATGGGGCCCCTGCATTAGTTGGGGCTCTTTCTTTAAGTACAATAGCTAGTGTGCAAAAGAATTATCATGGCGATCTTATTCTTTATGACCATCGCCCTAAAGTTCCCAAATTTATTTATACTAAAGAAGAATTATATTACAGGTTAATAGAAAATATATTTGAATTTATGGGAGTGACTGACAGAAGTTATACTGTCACGCTATCAGGAGATCTTCCAGTGACATGTGGGGGGATTGGCGCAAGTGCGGCAACAGCAGTCGCTGTTGCTCGTGCACTTAATAAAACTTTTGATTTTGGTTTTGATGATATTAAAATTAATCAGGCTGCACTTTTTGGTGAGTGTGCGATACATGGAACCCCAAGTGGTGTTGATAACACAGCCGCTGTCTTTGGGGGTGTATTTGTTTATCACAATGGTGCAAGACGGGTGATAAATTTAAAGACCCCATTAGAAATTGTTATAGCAGACAGTGGAATATCTACTGATACTAAGTTTGTTATTCACGAAGTAAAAAAACTTAAATCTTACGATGAGGGAAAAATTTTTGATGAGTGCCATTCTCGCTATGAAAAGATTTGTTCTTTAGGGGTACAGGCTTGTGAATTTGGCGATATAGGGATACTGGGCACAGCTATGAACGAAAATCATGAACTTTTACAGGTTATTGGGGTTTCTTGTTCTGAGCTTGATTATATGGTTAATTGTGCAAGAAGAGCTGGGGCTCTTGGGGCGAAAGTCTCTGGCACTGGGCGTGGGGGTATTATTATAGCTCTTGTTTCTGGAGAACAGGGGATTATTGTAGAAGATTCACTTAGACAAGAGGGGTTCTTTACGTTAAGAACAGTTCTAAAATAGGCACAAATTGAGATATTTTAGGTGGTTGCAGTATTAATACAAATCAGCCAAATTATTTCTTTTTGAAACAAAATCAGCCTTCATTCTAGAATTTTTATCTCATAGTTGATTTTATAATTTTCTATTTGTTAATATAAGTATATAAGTATATAAGAGTTAATAAAATTTTTAGGCTCTTGCCCAGAATAATTTTTAAAAATGATTTAAAATCTCTAATATTTTATCATAAAAGTTTTTATTACGATAGTTAAAACGAAATTCAGACTCCTTCAAATAAAGGTTAAACTTGTGTGATGCAACGCCATTAAATTTTGCTAATCTGCGCTTAGCAAAGCTCCAAAATG